>Ga0070710_10000003_pt1 | contig 277772 bp, 269 predicted proteins | sample LARL52metaG_FD_65454 | JGI IMG/M metagenome (GOLD analysis project Ga0070710, IMG submission 65454) | Corn, switchgrass and miscanthus rhizosphere microbial communities from Kellogg Biological Station, Michigan, USA - LAR L5-2 metaG | ecosystem: Host-associated > Plants > Roots > Rhizosphere ...
CAGCGAGGACTCGACGCCGACAAGCGTCGCGACCGAGTTCGCGTACGTGCTGTTGTCCGTGAAGTACGTCTCCTGCGCCGTCTGCATGTTGCGGACGTAGGACTTCGCGGCAGCGTCGTTCGCCTTGTCCTTCTGATTCAGGAACGACGGAATCGCGATCGCGGCAAGGATGCCGATGATCAGGATCACGACGAGCAGCTCGATCAGCGTGAAGCCTCTCTCGTCGTTCAGGCGTCTGCGGATAGCTTGAAGCAGCATTGTTCCTCCTGGAACCGGTGGGGCCGTTCGTTCTCCGCCAGATCCCTGGACGGGGGCCGCTCGGGCCTCACGGCTCTGGCACGCCACTCATCGGCACCGCGCGCGATGGGGTTGAGACCCGATGGACGTTTGGTGGAGGTCTTGCAGGCGGGCGTGACCGAAAGCCGGTCCCACGCGTTCGGCGAAGCGGCGCGCTCAGGTGCCGCCGGCGGCCGCGCGCAGCTCCACACCGGCCTTCTGCGCGTCGCGCGCGGGATCGCGCACGCCGCTGCCGCCGCACCACGGACACGTGATGCGTCTCTGCTCACCACCGAGCCCGGAGATCACCGTGCCGCTCCCTCTGCAGGGATGGCAGATCGTCTCGTCGCGCGTGTCGTCTCTCGCAGCCATGCGTCGGCGCGCGAGGGTAGCGGGTTACGCGACCGGGCGCAGCGCGCGGAGACCGCCTACGCGCCAGCCGGCCCCGCGCCGTGGCGTCCGTGTACGACCGCGTGGCCGCGTCCGCGTGCGATCAGCCAGCGGTTCGCCGGGAACGCGGCCGCCCCGGCGACCAGCAGCGACAGGGCGAGGCTGCCCCAGAACAGCAGCTCGTCCAGTGAGGCGTCGATCGCGCCGGGGATCAGCAGCATCAGCGTGTTGTCGACGATCTCCATGATCGCGATCGAGATCGTGTCGGAGGCGAGCGCGAGCGGGACGACGGCGCTCAGCGCCAGGCCCGAGCGCAGCAGGGGCAGGCTCGTGAGCGAGTAGCCGAAGACGAACGCAAGCAGGACCGAGATCGCCACGGTGGCGCCGTTCGCCAGCCCGACGGCCGTGCCGATCACCATGCCCAACACCTCGCCGATGGCGCAACCCGTGAGGCAGTGAGCGGTCGCGCTGAACGCCAGCCGGTTGAGCGAGCCGCCCGCGTGCGGTGCGCTGCTCTCGCCGGGCTGATGCGCATGCTCGATCGCGCTCACCCCCGTCGCATCAGGCGCCCGACGGCGCCCATCAGCTCGTCGGTGCGGTCGGCGCGCTCGCCGTCCGGCGCGCCCATGACGCAGTGGCGCGCGTGCTCGTCGAGCAGCCCGAGCGCGACCTTGTCGAGCGCCGCCTGGATCGCGGAGATCTGCGTGATCACGTCGATGCACCAGCGGTCCTCGTCGACCATCCTTTGCACGCCGCGCACCTGCCCCTCGATGCGGCGCAGGCGTCTCTGCAGCTGATCCTTCGTGGCGGTGTAGCCGCGCGTTGGCGTGTGTTCTCCGGTCGTCATGACGACGATCGTATCATACCCCCTACGGGTATATGCTAGGCTCGTTTGGAATACCCCACCTAGTACGGGGAGGAGCTCACCGATGACCACCGAGACCCGCACCTACACCGTCGCCGGCATGACCTGCGCCCACTGGGTCGCATCCGTCCGCGAGGAGGTTTCCGAGCTGTCCGCCGTGGACGCCGTCGAGGTGGATCTCGCGAGCGGGCGCCTCACCGTGACCGGCGCCTCGATCGACGACGCGGCTGTGCGCGCCGCGATCGCCGAGGCGGGCTACGAGGTGGCGCGATGATGGAGGTGACGTCATGACGGCCACGCCCGCGCCAACACATGTCGAGCTGCCGATCGAGGGGATGACGTGCGCCTCATGCGCGAACCGCATCGAGCGCAAGCTGAACAAGCTCGACGGCGTGCAGGCGAGCGTGAACTTCGCGCTTGAGCGCGCCGCGGTCGACTACGACACCACCGCGGTCGCCCCTGAGCAGATCGTCGAGGCGGTGGCCGCAGCCGGCTACCGCGCGACGCTGCCGGCCGCCGCAGCGCCCGCGCACGGCAGCGCGCCCGACCACGGCGGCCACGACCACATGGCCGAGCCGACGGCCGACGAGGCCGCTGCGCTGCGCCGCCGCCTGCTGATCTCGGTTGCGCTGGCGGTCCCCGTGATCCTGCTGTCGATGATCCCGCCGCTGCAGTTCGACGACTGGCAGTGGCTGGCGCTGCAGCTCGCGACGCCCGTCGTCGTGTGGGGCGCGTGGCCGTTCCACCAGGCCGCGTGGGCGAACCTCAAGCACGGCGCGGCGACGATGGACACGCTCGTCTCGCTCGGCGTGCTCGCCGCCTTCCTGTGGTCGATGTACGCGCTGTTCGTCGGCGACGCCGGCATGACCGGCATGAGAATGCAGTTCGCGCTCGTGCCCGCGCGCGGCGGCGGCAGCGACGAGATCTATCTGGAGGTCGCGGCCGGCGTGACCGTCTTCATCCTCGCCGGGCGCTACTTCGAGGCGCGCGCGAAGCGCAGCGCGGGCGCCGCCCTGCACGCGCTGCTGGCGCTCGGCGCCAAGGACGTCGCGCTGCTGCGGCCCGACGGCGCGGAGGAGCGCGTGCCGGTCGAGCAGCTCGCCGTCGGCGACCGCTTCGTCGTACGCCCCGGCGAGAAGGTGGCGACCGACGGCGTGATCGAGGAGGGCGCGTCGGCGGTCGACGAGGCGCTCCTGACGGGCGAGTCCGTGCCGGTCGAGAAGCAGGTCGGCGACGCGGTCGTGGGCGCGACCGTCAACGCCGGCGGGCGGCTCGTCGTGCGCGCGACGCGCGTCGGCTCGGACACGGCGCTCGCGCAGATCGCGCGGCTCGTGACGGCCGCGCAGTCGGGCAAGGCGCCGGTGCAGCGGCTCGCCGACCGCATCGCGGGGATCTTCGTGCCGATCGTGATCGCGCTGGCGCTCGCGACGCTCGCCGCCTGGCTGGTCGCCGGCGAGAGCGCGGCGTTCGCGTTCACGGCCGCGGTTGCGGTCCTGATCATCGCCTGCCCGTGCGCGCTCGGACTCGCGACGCCGACCGCGCTGCTGGTCGGCACCGGCCGCGGCGCGCAGCTCGGCCTGCTGATCAAGGGGCCGGAGATCCTCGAGTCCACGCGCCGCGTCGACACGATCGTGCTCGACAAGACGGGCACGGTGACGAGCGGACGGATGGGGCTCGTGGAGGTTGTGCCGACGGATGGCGTGGAGCGCGCGGAGGCGCTGCGGCTCGCCGGCGCGCTCGAGGACGCTTCTGAGCATCCCGTCGCACGGGCGATTGCGCGCGCGGCGCGCGAACAGCTCGACGCCGCCGGCGGCGACCGCGACGGCCGCACCGCTCTCCCCCCGGTCGCGTCGTTCGCCAACCGCGCGGGGCTTGGCGTCGAGGGCGTCGTCGAGGGGCACGCGGTGGTCGCCGGGCGGCCGGCGCTGATGTCCGAGTGGTCGCTTGCTGTGCCAGCGGAGCTGGACGCCGCGCGCCGCGCCGCCGAGTCCGCCGGCCGCACCGCGGTCTTCGTCGCGTGGGACGGCGCGGTACGCGCGCTGTTCGTCGTCGCGGACACGGTCAAGCCGAGCTCGCCCGAGGCGATCGCGCAGCTGCGCGCGCTCGGCCTGCGGCCGGTGCTGCTGACGGGCGACAACGCGGCGACGGCCGCCGCGGTCGCGGACGAGGTCGGCATCGACACGGCGGACGTGATCGCCGAGGTCCTGCCAGCCGACAAGGCGGCGGTCGTCGCGCGGCTGCAAGCCGAAGGCCGCGTCGTCGCGATGGTCGGCGACGGCGTCAACGATGCGCCCGCGCTCGCACAGGCCGATCTCGGCCTGGCGATCGGGACCGGCACCGACGTGGCGATCGAGGCAAGCGATCTGACGCTCGTCTCCGGCGACCTGGGCGCCGCCGCCGACGCGATACGCCTCTCGCGCGCGACGCTGCGCACGATCAAGCAGAACCTCGGCTGGGCGTTCGGCTACAACCTCGCCGCCCTGCCCCTCGCGGCGGCCGGCCTGCTCAATCCGCTGATCGCCGGTGCGGCGATGGCGTTCTCGTCGGTCTCGGTCGTGCTCAACGCGCTGCGGCTGCGCCGCTTCGGGCGGTAGCGCGTCCCGAACTGGCGCGGGAAGGATCGGCGCCGGCCGGCGTCTTTGAGAGTCGAACCCCATACGTAGAAGGGCACCGACCCCGCCCGGGCCGTCCTTGGGGGAGCGGCGGGGGCGGCGAGCGGCGGTCCCACCGCGTCGCCGCCCCTGCCCGGCGCGCCGTCCGCCGACACCTCGCCGCCCCCGCCCGGCGCTTCACCTCTGGCCCGACGCGCTGCCGCCGAGTTCCGCGGCGCGCCGTGCGGCGAAGCGGGTCACCTCTCGCTCGACGCGAGCGAGCGACGCCAGCTCCTCCTCCAGCCCCCGCGTCGCATCGACCGGATCCTCTGACGGCTCGACGCCTCTCGCGCCGACGACGTATCGGCCAATCGCCAGCGGGTTCGCCATTCCGCGCAGTGTCATGCGCGCTTCCGTCTCGTCCCGGCCGGTGCAGAGGATGAACGGGACGCGCGACGAACTCGTCGACGGCATTGACGTAGAGGTTCATCTTGCCTGCGTACTCGGGCTTGAACTTCGTGAGCTTCAGGTCGATCACGACCCAGCGCGCCGTCGGGTGGTGGTAGAAGAGCAGGTCAAGCCGCACGCTCGCGTCCTCGCTCAGATCGATCGCCCGCTGACGGCCGGCGTACAGAAAGCCGTCGCCGAGAGCGTGCATGAAGCGCGTGATGTCGGCAACGAGCGCGTTCTCCAAGCTCCGCTCGCGCCGCACGTCGGCGGCCGTCACGAAGTCGACGACGAGCGGATCGCGCAGCAGCGGCAGCGCATCGTCCTCGTCGTCGCCCGCTGGCAGCGACTCGTCGAAGTTCGACAGCGCCGCGCCCTCCCGCTCGTGCAGGCGCGTGTGGATGTGATGCTCCAGCACCGTGCGGGTCCACTGGCCAGCGCGGGCGGCGTACCAGTCGCGAGTCGGGCGGTCGTCGAGCCTGTCGAGGAGGATCGAGATGTGGCCCCACGGCAATGCTCCCACACCGTGTGGGAGCATTTTCTCGTCGGGCCACGCCGCAGCGAACTTCCGCATGCGCAACAGGTTGTTGACTGAGAATCCGCGCATCTCGGGGAAAGCGGTACGAAGGTCCGCGGACAGCCGCTGCACGATCTTCGGCCCCCACGACCCCGTCTATTTCCACCCTCCTCCTGCCGCCGCAGGATCTCCTTGCCGATGTGCCAGTAGGCGCCGATCAGCTCGGCGTTCGCCGCGTGGACGGCGCGGGTGCGGGCGAGATGCACCCGCGATTTGATGTCGGCGAGCAGCTCTTCGTAGTCGGGCGACGTCGCCGCGGCATCGCCCTGTGCGACCAGGTTCTCTGACATGCGCCGGACCCTAGGACTGAACTCGCCAGGGGTCTACAGCGTATGCATTTGATTCCTCAATTAATGCCGCCGACGCTGCGCTCTGCGTGTCGCGCGCCACTCCGCGAGCGGCCGGCGGCCGCGGCGGGCTCAGACGTCCAGCTGGGTACGTCCGCCCCGCGCCAGCGACAAGAGCAGCGGCCCGGCCTCCGAGACGTCGTCGTCCATCATCTCGCGGGGCGTTCTGTCACCGAACTGCTCGCGCGAGCGGTCGAACCACATCAGGATCCCGTGTCCCGTCCACGAACTGCGCAGCTCGTAGACGAGCCGGCCGATCAGCACGATCCGGTCCGGGTTGCGCTTGATCTGCTCGACGCGGCTCTCACGCCAGTTGCAGACCGACTTCGTCGTCACGCCGAGCAGCCGGGCGACCTCGCCCACCGCGACGTTGCGCAGCTCGTCGACGATGAGTCTGGCAGCGACAACGGGGTCGTCGATCGCCTCGTGGTCGAGCTGGCGCAGCATCGCGCGCACGACGTCCTCCATGATCTTCATCGCGTAGCGGACCTTCCAGCCCTCGTCGAGCGCATCGCGGTCGGCCGCGATCTCGGCGCGCAGGTCCTCCAGCGTCAGCAGCAACTCGCGCGCGAGCTGGTGGTCGCGCCACGCCGGATCGCGCGCGAGCCCCAGCACCTGGCTGCGCACACGCTCGAACCAACGATCGCGATCGGTAACACGCCGCTTGCGCGAGACGGGGTCGTTGCGCAAGTCACGCGCGCTGGGCTCGTCGTAGGGCTTGAGTGCCGCGAAGAGGTCGTGCGCGAGCGTCTCGATGCCCTCGCGCACGGCGGCGTCATTGGTCATCGGAGCTGGAGCGGCCATTGCAGATACGCTGCGAACCGTAGGACTGAATTCAGCCCGTGTCTACAGCGGATGCATTGGATTCACGATGCGCGCCGAGCGCTTCGTCAATCCAGCTCGACGCGCATCGCCGCCGCGAGCCCGCCGCCCAGCACCACGTCTCCCCCGCTCCCGCCGAAGCGGACCGTCAGCGGGCCGCCAAACGGCTGGCGCTCGACGACCTCCAACTCGTCCCCCAGCCGCACGCCGCGCTCGGACAGGTAGCGCAGCATCTCCGGGTCGGAGTCCGAGATCCGCACGAAGCGCCCGCGCGCGCCGGGCTCAAGCTCGGCGAGGCGCTGCGTGTCGCCCTCCTCCATCACGAGGTCGGCGTCGGGGATCGGGTCGCCGTGCGGATCGTGCGTCGGATGGCCGAGCTTCGCCGCGATGCGCGCCTCCAGGTCCTCGGAGATCACGTGCTCCAGCGCCTCCGCCTCTTCGTGCACGCGGTCCCACGGCACGCCGAGATGCTCGGCGAGGTAGAGCTCCAGCAGGCGGTGATGGCGCAGCACCTCCAGCGCAACGCGCTCGCCCTCCGGCGTCAGCACCACGCCCTTGTAGCGCTCGTGCACGACCAGTCCACGCTCGGCCAGCTTCCTCAGCATCGCCGAGACCGACGCCGGCGTGACGCGCAGCCGCTCGGCGAGGTCGTTCGTCGAGACACCGGCCTCGCCGCCGGCATGCCGCTGCAAGGCGTAGATCGCCTTGGCGTAGTCCTCGATCGCCTCGGACGGGCGCGTGGCCGGTTCGCTGGACATGGTGCGCAGGATACGGCCGCGCCCAACTGGGAGCAGCAGCGACGAGAGCCGCCGTGAGACGTCACCGCGCCGCGGCGAGCGGTCCGCGATATGCGTAGATCCCGTACAAGACGCCGAAGACCGTCGCCATCAACGCCACCGCGGCGCCCAGCCACGCCATGCTCTCTCCCACCGTCCATGCGGCGGCACCAGAGCCGACTGGCACGACGACGAGGAACAGCGCGACGTGCCATCGCCGCGAATGCAGCCGCGGGCGGTGGCCCCGGCAAAGCAGCCCCGCACAGTATCCGACCGCAGCATCTGCAGCTACGAGCGTCCCGATCGGAATCGCACCCCGAGCACGGCCCATGAGAACGAGCAGCAAGATGCCGACCGCGGCCGCGATCGCCGAGGCGCCGAGCAACACCCCGGGTACGAGAACCCGAAGCAGCTCGATCGTCCGGTCGCGTTCGATCACCGTCTTCTCTGTGGCAGTGCGCTGCTCCCTCAGCTGAAGCTCCAGAATCCGATTGTGACCCTCGCTTGTCCGCAATGACTCCAACGTTGCGTCGATCCGTCGTTCAGACGGTTTGAGGAGCGTCTCTTCGAAGCGCTCGAGCACCACTGTGGGCGTCTCGTGCGTGACTGCGTTCGCGTCTCCATGGGTGACGTCGAGCAGGGGCTCGCGCGTCTCCATGCGCATCACAAGCAACTTGACCTGTTCCTCGGTCAGCTCCCCGGCTTGCTGCTGCTTCTCGATCGCCTTGAGATACCGCTCATACAGCTCAGGCGGCCCCAGGGCGAGCGCGGCGCAGCTCTCGGCGACCAACAGCTTGCGTGCGATCCCGGGGCTGCGGTCCGGTCGCCGGATCCAGAGCTGCGTCGTGAAGGAGACGTCGCTCACGCAATGCCGGATTCGACGCTCGAGGCCGTTGTGCCCGAAGTAGCCGGCGCTCGCCCGAACGACCGCAGCGTTGGAGGTGACGAACATCGCCGGCGTGACCTCCAGCGTTCGGCAGTCGCGGTTGCGCCGCAAGTTGTGAACCCCGACGAGCGACTCGACGTCCTTGCGGCGCGCCGCAAGCGACTGTCCGGTGACGACGTCCTCGAGCGTATGTTCGAGCGCGCTCTCGTCAATGTCCGGTCGGGCCGGCCGAGCGGGGGCCTCCACGACCTGAACGCCGAGCTGCCGCAGCTTCGCGGGCAGGTCGGCGGCAAACGCGTGGACGTCGGCCGCGCTCCATCGCTCAGCGATCAAATGGTCGAGCACCTCACGATTGACATGGATGAGCTCGGTGGCCCGCACGTGCGGCTCGGCGGCACGACCGATGCGCTCGGCAACCCCGTCGAGGATTCCTTCCATCTCCTCGACGGTGTGCCGGAACGCGCGCAAGGCCACGTCGAAGGAACGGGCAAAGCTCACCAGCTCGCCTGCCGCCGCCGCCTGCTCGCTCGGGGCCAGCCCCAGAGCGCGCAACAACACGCCGGTATCCAGGTACGCCTCCAGCGCGGGGAGCCGAGCCTTCCACTCCCCGAGTCCCTGGAAGTAAATGACGTTGACGAGCATCGAGCCCTTGACCATGTCCTCGAGGAAGTCGAGGAGGCGACCTCCCTTGCGGATCACGGTGCGGACGAAGGCGTGCACGACGGCGACGTCAGCGCGCATCGTCCGCGCGTCGATCGCCAGGGCTCTCGAGCGTCGCGCCAGGGCGAGCTCCGCGCTGAACTCCTGCACATACGCTTCGAGCGCTCGCTCGGTGCGCGCGTCTGTCCACGACGCTCTCGGCCCGTTCGCAAAGGCGCGCAGCGCGCTGCACAAGGCTTCCATGCGCTCCAGCGCCGCCTCACGCGTAGCCTCGAGGTCTGCTACCTCTCGCAACCGTCGGGGGTTCGGCTCGTAGACGGTCTTAGCGCCCGGAGCCTCCCGAACGACGAGATAGCCGTCACGGTACAGGCGATCACGCAGAATCTGTGCGGTGTTGATTGGAATCTCGGGCAGGGCGAAGCGCCGAGCCAGCTGCTCGCGCAAGCGCTCCGGCTTCACCGACTCCCCCACCGGCCAATGCTTGACGCAGTCGAGCGCAAACGGCTCGAAGTTCGCCAGGAAGTCGCGGTTGACGTCGTAGTTGGCCTTCATGATGGCCATCGTCGTCAACAGCGAAGCTCGCTTGACCGCTGGAATCCGCTGAGGATCGAGCATCAAAACCGCCCTTTGTCGACATCTGCGCCCCGACGGGCGCTCCCCCCGGCGATCGACCGGACAGCGAGTTTAGACGATGTCAACCCCGTTCTAGCGGGGGCTGCGCGCGGCCTGAACGCCTATCTGATCGCGTCGTAGACCTTGAACAGCGGCATGTACATCGAGATCACGATGAAGCCGACGATGCCGCCGACGACGATGATCATCAGCGGCTCGAGCAGCGAGGTGAGGCCCTTGACGGCCGTCGCGACCTCGTCCTCGTAGAAGTCGGCGACCTTGCTGAGCATCGTCTCGAGCGCGCCCGTCTCCTCGCCGACGCCGACCATCTGGACGACCATCGCCGGGAACACGGGCGCGTCGCGCAGCGGAGCGGAGATCGTGCCGCCGCTCTTGACCGACGCCGTCACGTCCTCCATCGCCTTCTCGACGACCGCGTTGCCGGCGGTTCTGCCGGTGATCTCGATCGCCTGCAGGATCGGCACGCCGGAGGCGACGAGCGAGGACAGCGTGCGCGACCAGCGCGCGAGCGCGATCTTCTGCACGACCGGGCCGATCTTGAAGGGGAACTTGAGCCGGATGCGGTCCCACTGCGGCCGCCCCCACGACGATCTCTTCCATCTTCTGAAGGCCACGACCAGCAGCGCCAGGCCGATGATCAGCACGTACCCCCGACGCGTGATCAGGTGCGAGAGCCCGACCGTGAACTTCGTGATCGGGGGCAGTTCGCTGCCGAACTCCTTGAAGGTCTTCTCGAAGACAGGGACCAGGAACGCGACCATCGCGATCAGCACGATCCCCGCGAAGCTGAAGATGACCGTCGGGTAGATCATCGCCGACTTGACCTGGCGGCGCAGCGCGTCGTCCTTCTCGAGCTGGTCGGCGACGCGCATGAGCGCCTCGGCGAGGCGGCCGCCGCTCTCGCCCGACTCGACCATCGCGATGAACAGCGGGCTGAAGACCTTCGGGTGGCGCGCCAGCGCGCCGGAGAAGAGCAGGCCCGCCTCGACGTCCTTGCGCACGCCGACGACCGCCTCTCTGAGCGGTCTCGACTCGGTCTGCTGCTCGAGCACGTAGAGCGCGCGCAGCAGCGTCATGCCGGACGCGATCATCGTCGCGAGCTGACGTGTCATCACCGTCAAGTCGCCGGGCTTCACGCGCTCGAACAGCGCGAAGTTGAGCTCCTTCGACTTGTGCTTGTCGGAGATGTCGACGACGACGAGGCCGCGCGCTCTCAGCTGGTCGGCAACCGCCTGCTTGGAGACCGCTTCGACCTCGCCCTTTGCGGCCGCGCCGGCAAGGTCGATCGCTCTGAAGACGTAGGTGGCCACGTGTCCGCTCCGCTCTCGCTAGACCGTCGCGTACGCGCCGTCGCCCGGCATCCCGGCGCCGCTCGCGCCGAGCAGGCGCCGCAGCTCCTCCGGCGTCGTCGAGCGCGTCTCGGCGAGCTGGCGGGTGATCCGCCCCGACCGCACGAGGCCCGCCAGCGCGGCGTCCATCGTCTGCATCCCCTGCGCGCCGCCGGTCTGCAGCACCGAGTAGATCTGGTGCGTCTTGCCCTCGCGGACCAGGTTGCGCACCGCCGGCGTCGGCACCAGCACCTCAGCAGCGACGCAGCGGCCGGCGCCGTCGGCGGTCGGCAAGAGCTGCTGCGTGACGATCCCCTGCAGACCGATCGCGAGCTGCGTGCGCACCTGGGCCTGCTGGAAGCCGGGGAACACGTCGATGATGCGGTCGACCGTCTGCGGCGTGTCCTGCGTGTGCAGCGTGGCGAACACGAGGTGGCCGGTCTCCGCCGCGGTGATCGCGGTCGAGATCGTCTCCATGTCGCGCATCTCCCCGACGAGGATCACGTCCGGGTCCTGGCGCAGCGCGGCCTTCAGCGCGTCGGCGAAGGTCGTCGCGTCGGAGCCCAGCTCGCGCTGGTTGACGATGCACTTCTTGTGGCGATGGAGGAACTCGATCGGATCCTCGATCGTCATGATGTGCTCTTCGCGCGTGCTGTTGATCACGTCGATCAGCGAGGCCAGCGTCGTCGACTTGCCGGAGCCGGTCGGCCCGGTCACGAGCACCAGCCCGCGCGGGCGGTTCGCCATCTCGGCGACGGCCGGCGGCAGCCCCAGCGACTCGAGCGGCGCGATGTCGAACGGGATCAGGCGGAAGGCGGCGCCGAGCGCGGAGCGCTGGAAGTAGGCGTTGACGCGGAAGCGCGCGCGGCCGGGGACCTGGTAGGCGAAGTCGATCTGCCAGTGGTTCTCCAACCGCTGGCGCTGGTCGTTGCTGAGGATCGAATAGACGATCTCGCGCGTGTCGGTGGGCGTCAGCGTCGGATAGCCGTCAACCGGCGCCAGCCGCCCGCGCACGCGCACCATCGGCGGCGAGCCGGCGGTGAGGTGGAGGTCGGACGCGCGGCGGTCGACGACCTCCAGCAGCAGCTCTGCGAAGTCGATGTCCATCGCGACTCCTATCGGCAGGAGTCGCGATGGACCTGAGCGGCGTTACACCTCGATCGCGACGGCCACCGTCTCCTCGCCGCGCTCTTCCACCGGTTGCGCCATCGCAGGCTTCGCGCGCGGGAGGAACAACGCCGGGATCGCCGCCAGCGCGATCAGCGCGAACGCCCACCAGTACGTCTGTCCGAACGCGTCGGCGACGCGCGGCGCGAGCGCGGCGCGCGCGGCCGGCGGGATCGACTGCGCGGTCTGCAGCCCCTGCCCCGCGTTCGCGGCCCCCGGCAGGCGGTCGGCGAGCTGGCCGGCGAGGATCACCGACATCAGCGCCACGCCGAGCGCGCCGAAGCCGCGGTTGACGATGTTGAGGGCGGTCGTCGCGCGCGAGACCTCCGCGTGCGAGAGCGTCTGGTACGCCGCCGCCATAGTCGGCATCATCGTCGCGCCGATGCCGAGGCCGGCGATGAACGAGGCCGCCATCAGCTCGAGATAGGGCGTGTCGGCGGCGACCTGCGTGAAGAAGCCGAAGCCGGCCAGCGTCAGCACCAGGCCGGGCAGCACGACCCGCGCGGCACCGGTTCTGTCGACGACGCGCCCAGCGAACGGCATCATGATCGCCGCACCGACACCCTGGGGGATCATCAGCAGGCCGGCGTGGAGCGCCGACTGGCCGCGCGCCACCTGGTAGTAGAGCGGCAGCAGCAGCATCGCCCCGAAGAAGGCGGCCGCGAACAGCGCCATCGTCAGGCCCGAGACGGCCGGCGTCTTGCGCTTGAACAGCCGCACGTCGATCAGCGGGTCGTCGGCGCGCAGCGCGTGCCACACGAAGCCGACGATCAGCACGATCCCCGCCAGCGTCGGCAGGATCTGCTTCGGGCCGTCGAAGCCGCCGTGCGAGCCGGTCTCCGCGAGCCCGTAGACGAGCGCGGCCAGGCCGGGCGAGAGCAGCAGCAGGCCGAGCAGGTCGAGCTTGTGGTGCGGTCTCGGCTGGTCCGGCTTGAGGATCCGGTAGGCGAGCGTGAGCGCGACGACGCCGATCGGGATGTTGACGTAGAAGATCCAGCGCCACGAGACGTCATCGACGAGCCAGCCGCCGAGCACGGGCCCGAGGATCGGGCCCAGCAGCATCGGCGCGCCGACCACGCTCATGATCCGCCCGACGCGCTGCGGCCCGGCCGCCTGCGTGAGGATCGTCATGCCGGCCGGCATGATCATGCCGCCGCCGAGCCCCTGCAGCACGCGGAAGGCGATCAGCGAGTGCGCCGACCAGGCCGCGCCGGAGAGCGCCGAGCCGGCCAGGAACAGCACGAGCGACGTCATGTAGAGGCGCTTCGTGCCGAAGCGGTCGGCCGCCCAGCCGGTCAGCGGGATCACCGTCGCGAGCGCGAGCAGGTAGCCGGTCGCGACCCACTGGATCGTCGGCAGCGGCGCGTTGAAGTCCTCGGAGAGGTGGTTGATCGCGATGTTGACGATCGTCGTGTCGAGGATCGACATGATCGTGCCGAGCACAACGACGGTCGCGATCCCGAGCAGGGCGCGGTCGAGGCCGGCCACGGCCGTGCCGGTCGCAGGTGGACGTCCGTTTCCATCGGCGCTCATCGCGCCTCCTCTCTCTGCTCTGACTCCCATTGGGCGAAGACTGCGGCGAGGCCGGCCGCGAGCGACTCGCGCTCGTCCTCGCCGAGCGTGTCCGCGAAGCGGCGCAGGCCGGCGAGGCGCGCCGCGTTGATGCGCTCGAGCGTTGCGCGGCCGGAGCCGGTGAGCGCAAGGCGCTTGATGCGGCGGTCGACCGAATCCTCGCTGCGCGTGACGAAGCCATGCCGCACCAGCCCGTCGACAGCGCGACCGGCGGCGGCGACGGACAGGCCCATCTGCGGCGCCAGCTCGGTGAGCGCGAGCGCATGGTCGGCGACGTCGAGCATGAACAGCCCGCGCATCTGCGCCATCGTCAGCTCCAGCTCGGCGATCAGTGCGAACAGCTCCTGCTGCTCGCCCTTCATGCAGCGGGCAAAGAAGCGCTGGAGATCCTCGGCGAGCTGGCGGCTGGAGACGCCCTTCGAAGTTTGCATGGACGCAACTATATGCGCCCAAGAGATATTTGCAAGCGTGCGACGTTCGTGCCTAGGGGTGCCGAAACCGGCCACATGGCCGGTGGAGGCGGGCCCCCGTGGGAGGTACAGGATTCAGGTGGTTCCCGTGATGCGTGCGATCTCAGCCAGCGAGGTCAGCCCCGCCTTCACCTTCTCGAAGCCGTCGTCGCGCAGCCGGCGCATCCCCTCGCGCACCGCGATCGCGGCGAGCTCGTCCGCCGGCGCCCGCGTCAGCACGAGCTTGCGGATCTCCTCGCTGACGACCATCACCTCGTAGATGCCGAGCCGGCCCTTGTAGCCCATCCCGCCGCAGCGCCCGCAGCCGACCGGCTCGTAGCACTCCAACTCGAAGTTCACGTTGAAGCCGCTCTCGCGCAGCACCTCTGCCGGCACGAGCGTGCGCTTCTTGCACGTCGGGCAGAGCGTGCGCGCGAGCCGCTGCGCGACGACGCAGTCGATCGCGGAGGCCACCAGGAACGGCTCGATCCCCATCTCGATCAGGCGCGTCACGGCCGTCGGCGCGTCGTTCGTGTGCAGCGTCGAGAGCACGAGGTGGCCGGTCAGCGCCGACTCGACCGCGATCTGCGCCGTCTCGCCGTCGCGGATCTCGCCGACCATGATGATGTCGGGGTCGGCGCGCATCATCGAGCGCAGGCCCGTCGCGAACGTGAGCCCCGCCTTCGGGTTCGTCTGCACCTGCGTAATGCCCTCGAGCTGGTACTCGACCGGGTCCTCGATCGTGATGATGTTCTTCTCGGTCGTGTTGAGCTGCTGCAGCGCGGCGTAGAGCGTCGTCGACTTGCCGGAGCCGGTCGGTCCGGTCACCAGCACGGCGCCGTGCGACTGCGAGAAGCCCGTCTCGAAGCGCTTGCGCTCGTGATCCTGCATGCCGAGCTTGTCGAGGTCGACGCGGATGCTGTCCTTGTCGAGGATGCGCATCACGATCGACTCGCCGTGCACGCTTGGCAGCGTCACGACGCGGATGTCGACCTGGCGGCCGTCGACGCTGAGCCCCACGCGGCCGTCCTGCGGGACGCGCTTCTCGGCGATGTCGAGCTCGGCCATGATCTTCACGCGCGAGACGACGCCGGCGGTCATGCGGGCGGGGATCGTCGTCGAGACGTGCAGCACGCCGTCGATGCGGAAGCGCACCCGCAGCTCACGGCCGTCGGGCTCGAAGTGGATGTCGGAGGCGCCGCGCTCGGCCGCCTGCGCGATGATCGAGTTGACGAGCTTGACCACCGGCGCGTCGTCGGCGGACTCCTGCAGGTCGAGGACCTCCGCCTCCTCCTGCACGTCGCCGACGACTTCGCGGACCGAGTCGCCGAAGCGGTCGAGCCGCGCGACGAGCGTGGCGATGTCCTCGCGGCTGGCGACCGCCGGCCGCACGTCGAGCCGCGTCAGCATCGCAATGTCGTCGACCGCGAGCACGTTGGCGGGATCGGCCATCGCCACGACGAGCGCTCTGCGCGTCTCGTCCGTGAAGGCGACCGGCACCGCCTCGTAGCGCTTGGCGGCGGACGAGTCGATCAGGTTCGCCGCCGCCATGTCGATCGGGAAGACCGTCAGGTCGAGGTGGTCGAGGCCGTAGCGCTCGCCGATCGCGCGCGCGAGCTGGTCCTGCGTGATCCCGTCCTGTTCCAGCAGCACGCGCTCGGGCGGCTTGCCGGTGATCCGCGCGGCCTCCAGCGCGGCATCCACGCGCGCCTGGTCGACGAAGCCGAGATCCACCAGCACGTCCGTGAGGAAGCGGCCGGAGCCGCCGCGGCGGCTCGGCGGCGTGACGCCGTTCCACTCCTCCTGCGGATCCGGCACGCGCGCCAGCGCGCCGTCGATCGGCGGCGGGTCGTCGGGCCCGACGGCGCGCAGATGCGGCGGCCCCGGCGCGGTCGGGTTCGGCGGCGCGATGCGGGTGCGCGGCGGCGGGGACGGCGGCTCGGGCGTGGCCAGCTCCTCGACCGCGGCCGGCGGCTCCTCCTCCGCGGGCGGCTCGGGCGCCGGCGCGGCCGGCTCCCCCCCGCCCATCGCCGACCACTCCGGCGGCAGTTCGGCGTCGGCCTGGCGGGCGAACGGGTCGAAGACGGGCGGGTCCGCCGCTGGCGGCTCAGGCAGCCGGCTCCGCGGCGGCGGGCTCGCCTCGCGCGGCGGCGCGGAGGACGTCGAGGGGGGCGGGCCGCCCGGTCCAGCGCTCGAAGCTCCGCGCTCCCTGTCGAACCAGGATCTCAAGGCCGTCCACCACCGTCGCGCCGGCTGCCTGCGCAGCGCTTGTCAGGGCCGTGGGGCCGGTTCCGTACACAAGGTCGACCAGACATGGATATCCGTCCATCGCATCGACCCCGAGGGGGAGCGCCTTGAACGGATCCTCGCCGTGCAGACCAACGGATGTCGTATTCACGAGGAGATCGGCCGCGGGCGGGGGGTCTTGAGTCGCCCGACCGCCGACGTCCGCGCACAGCCGCTCGGCCCGCTCGGGCCTGCGGTTCCACACCAGCACGTCGGCGCCCGCCTGCACGAGCGCCCACACCACCGCCCGCGCGCTCCCGCCGGCGCCGAGCACGACCGTGCGTGCGCCGGCCGGGTCGAACGGCAGCGCGTCGAGCAGGCCGGGCGCGTCAGTGTTGTCGGCGTGGATGCGACCGTCGGCTGCGAACGTGAGCGTGTTGGCGGCCCCGATCGCGCGCGCCGCGTCGGTGGCGTCGTCGGCGAGCGCGAGCGCCGCCTCCTTGTGCGGAATCGTCACGTTCGCGCCGATAAAGCCGGCGCCGGGCAGCGCCCGGACCGTCTCGTCGAACAACTCCGGCGGGACCGGCAGCAATTGGTAGCGCCAGTCGTCGAGGCCGAGCGCCCGGTAACCGGCCTCGTGCATCGCCGGCGAGCGGCTGTGCCGCACCGGCCAGCCGAGCACGCCGCAGATCGGCATCAGCTCAGCACGTCGTCGGGGACTTGCCGCCGGCGGCGGCGCGCGCGGCGTTGTAGCGCTGAACGTCCTGCTGGAACTGCGCATCGGTCGAGGAGAACGCGTGCTGGCCGCACGTCCCCGGCTTCACGACGTAGTAGAGGTACGGAACCTTCGCGGGGTGCGCGGCCGCCTCGATCGAGGCGAGGCCGGGGTTGCCGATCGGCCCGGGCGGCAGACCGGGGTGGTTGCGCGTGTTGTACGGCGTGCCGCTCGCGAGCTGCGAAACGGTGAGCGGTTGCGTCCAGTCGTTCAGCGCGAAGCGCAGGGTCGCGTCGATGCCGAGGTTCATGCCGTCTCTGAGGCGGTTGTAGATGACGGCGGCGACGAGCGGACGCTCTCTCGCCACCTCCACCTCGCGCTCGACCATCGAGGCGATCGTCAGCACGTCGAAGACGGTCAGGTTCTTGGAGCGCGCGTAGCGCAGGTTCACGCCGGCGAGGTTCTGTCTGAAGGCAGCGAGCTGCTCGGCGACGAGCTGCTGCGCCGTCGCGCCGCGTCTCAGTTCGTAGGTCGCCGGGAACAGGAAGCCCTCCAGCGTCGCGCCGCGGGGCGCGCCGTAACGACGCGGGTCCAGCGCCGTGGAGCTGCGCGAGGCGGCCACGTAGTCGCCGCGCAGGCCGGCCTGGCGCGCGAGCGCGGCCGTCTCGCGGCGGCTCTTGCCCTCCGGGATCGTGATGCGGATCACCGGCGGCGGCGGAGGCGTTCTGGAGAGCGCGTCGAGCGCCGCGCCGTAGCTCATGTCCTGTCTGAGCGTGAACGTGCCGGACTTGAGATCGCCGCCGCTGCCCGACAGCTTCGCGCGCAGCTTGAAGAAGAACGGCGAGTCGATCACGCCTCTGTTGGCGAGCAGGTCGCCGATCGCGCCGACGCTCGCGCCTTGCGGGACCTTCACGACGACGCGGCCGCTGCCGTCGCCCGTGCCCGGCTGGTAGATCGACCACAGGACCCAGCCGGCGAGGACGATGACCGCGAGCGCGACGATCGCCACGATCCGGCGGCCCCAGCGCATCCCGCCCGTCCGGGTGCCGGCGGGGCGCGGCGTACGGGCGGGCTTCGGCGCGCGTGCTCGGGGGGCGGCCGGCGGCCGCACACCGCGCGTCACGCGGCGCGTGCCGAGCGGGACCTCGCTGTCATCGGTCGCGGCAGGCGGCTCGGGCGCCGGCATGGTCGGTTCGGGCTCCGGCGCCGGAGCGGCCGGCTCCGGCGGCGCCGCCACGGCCGTCCGCTCGTCCGCCCACGTCATCGTCACGTCGAACGCCTGCGTCGGCTGGGGGTCGTGGACGGGCTCGAGCTGAGGAGCGCGAGTTTGCCCACCTGTGAGGTGGGTGGAATCGCGCTCCTCGGCGGGCGGCGCGGCGGGCGCGGGCGGCGCGGGCTCCGGCGGCAACGGCCGGCCGGCGCGCGCGGCGCGCTTGCGCTCGCGTTCGAGACGGGCGGCTTCGCGTTCCTCGGGCGTGCGGCTCATCCGGCGACCTCCGAGCCGTGGCGGGCAAGCCAGTCCTCCAACAGGACGGCGGCGGCGCGCGAGTCCTCCGACGTGGCGGTGCCGCCGGCGCGCTGCGCGATCGCGGTCGTGAAACGCTCGTCGTAGAGGGAGACGGGCACGTCGAGGGCGGCGTCCAGGCGGGCCGCGAACGCGCGCGCCTCACGCGTCTGGGCCGTGTCGGCCCCGCTCAGGCCAAGCGGCAGTCCCACGACGACCCGACCGGCCTCACGGTCGCGGACGAGCGCCGTCAACGCGGCGAACCCCTTTCTCGATGCCGGACGGAGGACCGGCGCGATCGGGGTGGCGAGCGTGCCGGTGGGATCGGAGATCGCGCACCCGCAGCGCGCGGCCCCGTAGTCGAGCGCGAGCACGCGCATCAGCCCGCGAGGGCCGCCTCGATCGCCGCGCGGGCGGCGGCGATCGCCTCCGGCAGCTTGTCGGGATCTCTTCCGCCGGCGCGCGCCATCGTGTCGCGGCCGCCTCCGCCTCCGCCGACGATTCTCGCGGCCACCGCCACCGCGGCCCCAGCCTTCGCGCCGCGCTCGACGAGCGCCGGCGAGACGGTCGCGACCAGGGTCACCTTGCCGTCCACGACCGCGCCCAGCACGACGGCGGCGTCGCCCAACTTGGCCCGCAGCTTGTCGGCGAGGTCGGGGAGCGCCTTGGGGTCCGAAACGTCGACGACTTCGGCGAGCAGCGCGGCGCCGCCCACGTCGGAGGCGGAGGCCAGCAGCGCGTCCACGTCCACCGCGCCGTTCGCGCCTCCCCCCTTCGCGGCCGCCTTTTCCAGCTCCTTGACGCGCGCCCGCAGCGCCTGCACAGCGCTCGGCACCTGCTCGGGAACGGCGCGCAGATCCACAGCCACCGACCGCAGCACGTCGTCGTGCTCGCGCACGAGCGCCACCGCCGCCGGTCCCGTCAGCGCCTCGATCCGGCGCACGTTCGCGGCCGACGAGGTCTCGCTGACGATTCGGAACAAGCCGATCTCCGCCGTCGAGCGCACGTGCGTGCCGCCGCACAGCTCGCGCGAGAACGCACCGTCGCCGACCTCGACCATCCGCACGACGTCGCCGTACTTCTCGCCGAACAGCGCCATCGCGCCGCGGGACTTCGCCTCGTCGAGCGTCGTCGTCAACGCGCGCACGGGGTAGTTCGCGACGATCCAGCCGTTCACGTCGTCCTCGACCGCGCGCAGCTCCTCGGGCGTCAGCGCGGCGCCGTGCGTGAAGTCGAAGCGCAGCTTGTCCGGCTGCACCGCCGAGCCGGCCTGGCGCACGTGCGTGCCGAGCCGCTGGCGCAGCGCCGCATGCAGCAGGTGCGTCGCCGTGTGGTTGCACTGCGTCGCGTGGCGGGCGGCGTGGTCGACCACGGCCCGCACCGGCTCACCGTCCTTCAACTCGCCGCGCTCGGGCGCGAGCACGAGCACCTGGTCCTCGCCGCCGGCGAGGCGGAAGACCTGCTCGACGCGCGCGCGGCAATCGCCGTCGGCGCACTCGACGTAGCCGGAGTCGGACACCTGCCCGCCGCCGGCCGCGTAGAAGGGCGACTCGGCGAGCTTCACGAGCACGCGGCCGTCCTCGGCGTCGAGCGCGGCCACGGCCGTCGCGCGCTCGGTCTCCTCGTAACCCGTGAAGACGGTCGCCTGGGTACGGCCGGCCAGCTCCTGCGCGCGGGCCCGCAGGTCATCGCCGCCCGCGGCGCTGCGGCCGCCGGCGCGCGCCCGCGCGCGCTGCTCCTCCATCAGCCGCTCGAAGCCGGGCTCGTCAACGCCGAGGTCGTGCTCGGCGGCGATCTCGCGCGTCAGGTCGATCGGGAAGCCGTACGTGTCGTGCAGCTTGAACGCGTCCTCGGCGCCGAGACCCTCCTCGCCCTGCTCCTGCGCCTGGGCGATCAGCTCGTCGAGCAGCTTCGTGCCCTGCTCGAGCGTTCTGCCGAAGCTCTCCTCCTCGGCGGCGAGCCACTTGTGGATCGCGTCGCGCTGCTCGCCCAGCTCGGGATACGAGGCGCCCATCGTCTCCTCGACGACCGTCGCGAAGCGCGGCAGGAAGCCGGGCTCGAAGCCGAGCGCGCGGCCGTGCTGGATCGCCCGGCGCATCACGCGGCGCAGAATGTAACCGCGGTCCTCGTTGCTCGGCACGACGCCGTCGGCGACGAGGAACGTCATCGCGCGCGTGTGGTCGGCGAGGATCCGCAGCGAGCGCGTCGTCGCGAAGTCCTGGCCGTACTTCACGCCGCCAAGCTGCTCGCCGAGCTCGATCAGCGGCTGGAACTGGTCGGTCTCGAACACCGACTCCTTGCCCTGCATGATCGCCGCGAGGCGGTTGAGGCCAAGGCCCGTGTCGATGTTCGACGCCGGCAGCGGCGTGAGCGTGTTCACCGGATCCTGGTTGAACTGCATGAAGACGAGGTTCCAGAACTCGAGGAAGCGCTCGTTCTCGCCGCCGGGGAGGTCGTCCTCTTTGCCGAAGGCGAGCCCGCGGTCGAGGTACAGCTCGCTGCACGGCCCGCACGGCCCGGTCGGACCGGCCTGCCAGAAGTTCTCCGAGCGCGGGCACTCGACGATCCGCTCGCGCGGCACGCCGATCTCCTGCCACAGCCCGATCGCCTCCTCGTCGGGGCCGAGGCCGAGCTCCTCGTCGCCGCCGAAGACCGTCACCCAGATGTCGTCGGCGTTGAAGCCGAAGCCCTGTGTCGAAAGCTCCCACGCGAACGCGATCGCGCCCTGCTTGAAGTAGTCGCCGATCGAGAAGTTGCCGAGCATCTCGAAGAAGGTGAGGTGCCGGTGCGTGTTGCCGACGTTGTCGATGTCGGTCGTGCGGAAGCACTTCTGGCAGCTCGTCATGCGTCTGCTCGGCGGCTGCTCCAGCCCGAGGAAGTAGGGCTTGAGCGGATGCATGCCCGCGGTCGTGAGCAGCACGGAGGGGTCGAAGTCGGCCGGCACGAGCGAGCCGGAGCGGCGGCGCAGGTGGTCGCGCTGCTCGAAAAACTCCAGGTAGGTGCGGCGAATCTCGTCCGAGGTCATCGTCATGAGTCTGCGCAGTGTAGAGGCGAGATCGTTACGGTCGTGCGTCGCATGAGTGCGCTCTCACCGCAGACGCTGACGGGCGCGCCGGCGCGCTTCCCCGGCGGGTTGCGGGAACTGGCGCCGCGCACGTGGGCATGGCTGCAGCCCAACGGCGGGCTCGGCGAGTCGAACGCGGGTCTGGTCGTCGGCGACGGCGAGGCGCTGCTGATCGACACGCTGTGGGACGTGCGGCTGACGCGGCGGATGCTTGACGCGATGCGGGAGCCGCTCGCCGGCGCGCCGCTGCGGCGCGCGTTCGTCACCCACCCCGACGGCGATCATTGGTGGGGCAACGCCGTGCTGCCGCGCGAGGTCGAGATCCTCGCGACAGCCGCATGCGCGCGAGCGATGCGGGCGGAGGCGCTGCCCCGCGTGCTGAACGCGATGGCGCGGACGGCGGCGCTCGCGCGGCACGCGCCTGGGCGCGTCGGCGCGACCGCCCGCTTCGGCCACACGCAGCTCGCGCCGTTCGCGTGGCGCGGCGTGCGGCTGCGCCACGCGGACCGGGCGCTTGCGTCGGCCGCGGACGCCGGTCGGGCGGGTGGCGCTGAGGACGCACGTGCGACCGCCGAACGGCGGTCGTGCGCGCGCCCGGAGGCGACAGGACCCGCCCGCAGCAGCGCCCGAACCACGCTCGAGGTCGGCGGTCGCGAGGTGCGCATCCTCGACCTCGGGCCGACGCACAGCCCCGCCGACGCGGTCGTGCACCTGCCCGATGTCGGCGTCGTGTTCGCCGCCGACCTGCTGTTCATCGGCGTCACGCCGATCATGTGGCACGGTCCGGTCGAGACGTGGCTCGCCGCGCTCGATGCGCTGCTCGCACTGGACGCGGAGGTGTACGTGCCCGGCCACGGGCCGCCGTGCGGGCGCGCGGAGATCGAGCAGCTCGCCGACTACTGGCGCTGGCTGCGCGCGGCGGCCGCGGATCAGCGGGCGGCGGGGCGCTCGGTCGGCGAGGCGGCGCGCATCCTGCTGCGCTCGCCCGAGCACCGGCCGTTCGCCGACTGGCTCAACCCCGAGCGGCTGCTCGTCAACATCGCGACCCTGTACCGCGAGCCGGGCGAGCTCAGCCCGCCGGCACGGGCTCGGCTGCTTTTGCAAATGTGGAAGATGGGCGCGGAGCTGGCGTCGGCGCGAGCGTGATCGTCCCCCAGCCGACGATCGTCTCCCCGGCCATCAGGCACGCCATCTGCCCCGGCGCGGCGCCGTCGACCGGCTCAGCCAGCTCGAGCTCCAGCGCGCGGTGGGCGCCGGCGGCGGGCATGCGGCCGTCGGCGTCCGTCGCCAGCCGGGCCGGCAGCGGCTTGGCGCGGTAGCGCAGCTTCACGCGGTCGACGCGCGCCCCGTCGCGGAACAGCCGCGCGCCGCGCACGTGCACGCGCGTGGTTTCGAGCTCCTGTCTGGTCCCGACCGTCACGCGGTTCGTGCGTGCGTCGACGCCCAGCACAAACAGCGGTTCGCTGTTCGCCAGCCCCAGCCCTCTGCGCTGCCCGACGGTGAAGCCGTGGTGGCCGCGATGGCGGCCGAGCACGGCGCCGGCGCTGTCGACGATCTCCCCCGGCTGCTGGGCGATCCCGCCGTGCTTGGCGAGGAACGCGGCGCGCGTCGTGCCGGCCAGGAAGCAGAGGTCCTGCGAGTCGGCCTTCGACGCGACCGGCAGCTCGGCCTCGGTCGCGATCCGCCGCGCCTCGGGCTTTGTAATCCCGCCGAGCGGGAAGCGCATGCGCCGCAGCGACTCAGGCGCCAGCGCGGCGAGCATGTACGTCTGGTCCTTCCACGCGTCGGCCGCCGCGGCGAGCAACGGGCCGTCGGGATGGTCGTGCTCGACGACGCGGGCGTAGTGCCCGGTTGCGAGCGCCTGCGCGCCGAGCCGGTCCGCCAGCTCCAACATCGCATCGAGGCGCACGTTGCCGTTGCAGCGGATGCACGGGTTCGGCGTGAGGCCGGCTCTCCAGTCGGCGAGGAACGGCTCGACGACGCCGGCGCGGAACTGCTCGCGCAGGTCGAGCGTGAAGTGCGGCAGGCCCATGCGGTGCGCGAGCCCGCGCGCGAGCCGCACGGCGGAGGCGGAGCAGCACGAGCGCTCGCCATCGTTCGCCTCGTCGGCCCACAGCTCCAGCGTGACGGCGACGACGTCGGCGGTCGGGCCGGGCGCGTCCGCGTCGGCGAGCTCGCCGACGCCCCGCGCGCACAGCAGCGCGGCCACGGCAGAGTCGACGCCGCCGGACATCGCGACGAGCGTGCGGTCGCGTCCGTCCGCGGGCGGCCCGATTCGCGCGCCCTCGAACGCCGCCGTCCCCAGCGCCCGCGCGAGCGCGTCGGCAACCAGCTCGGCGGCGTGGAACTTGCCCGGCGAGAGCCCGCCCAGCTCGTCGGCGACCTCGCGCGCGCCGATCCGCGCCACGTCGAGCAGCTCCATCCCGACGATCCGCTCGACGACCGCGCTGGCGGCGGCGATCGTCGCGCCGCAGGCGTCCGCCTCCCAGCCGGCGTCGGCGACGCGCGTGCCGGTCGCGTCGAGCGTCAGACCGAAGCGAATCACGTCGCCGCAGGCTCTCGTGCCGGCGACGCCGCTCGCGCCCTCCCCCGGCACCTTCCCCCGGCCCCGCGGCGAGCTCAGGTGATGCTCGAACAGCTCGGAGTCCACACGGGCGAGTCTAGAGCCGGCGCGGGAACGCGTCAGCGGGTGCGCAGCAGGCGCCGCCGCGCGGCGGCGTCGAGCGGGTCGACGCGTCTGATGCCGCGCACGCCGTCGAAGCCTCTGTCCGCGGTCACGATCGTGCCGATGCCGTGGGCAAGACACGACGCCACATGCAGGCGATCGTTCGCACCGAGCGTCGGCACGTCGACCGCGAGCGCTCGTGCGAACGCTTCGTCGTCCACAGGCAGCAGCGGAGCGAACAAGCGATAGGCCCGCTCGGCCACCCCTTCGAGGCGCCCCAGTCGTCCCGAGAGCTCAAGGTGCCAGATTTCTTCCAGGACCGTCACGGAGGCGCGACCGTCCGCTCCGGCCGCGACGGCACTCAGCACTTCGGCGCAGGCATCGCGCTGCTCGCATTCGACCGCCGCGTAGATCACGACGTTCGCGTCGATGAAGAACGTCACCGCTTGACCGTGCGCATCAGCTCGTCGAGCTGATCCTCGTGCTCACTCTCCACGATGCGGTTCAGCTCCTCCGGCGTAGCGAAGCGCCCGCCACGCATCGCAAGGATCTCGTCGAGCGCCGCACGCCGGTCCGCGGCGGTGGGCGCACCCAGCTGCGCATCGACGGCGTCACGGATGACGCTCGCGACCGACGTGCCGCGCCGTTGCGCCTCCTGCTCCAGCCGCCGGCGTTGGTCCGTCGAGACGAGAATCTGCAGACGCTCCTTCAGCATGTGTAGAGCATACACATGTCCTGGCCGTCCGGCCAACACGTGCGTCGCGCGCCTGCCATCATCGACACGGTGAGCGCTGCCAGCTCCCCGACCGCTCCCGCGAGCCTCGTCGCGCGGCTCGCGCGCTGGGTCGTCCACCATCGCGCGCTGGCGATCGGCGGCTGGGTGGCGCTGCTCGTCGTGCTGATCGCGCTCGCCAGTGCCGCCGGTACGCGCTACGCGGAGACGTTCACGCTGCCCAGCACCGACTCCCAGCGCGCCTACGACCTGCTCCGGCACGACTTCCCCGCGCAGTCGGGCGACAGCGACCAGATCGTGCTGCACGCGACGCACGGCGCCCTCGCCGCGCAGCGGGCGCAGATCGACGCGATGCTGGCGCGCGCCGCGCGACTCCCCCACGTCAGCGACGTCTCCAGACCGGTCGTCTCGCGCGACGGCACGATCGCGTTCGCGACCGTCTCGTTCGATCAGCGCGCCAACGTGCTGCCGAGAGCCGACGCGCAAAAGCTGATCGACACCGCGCAGGCGATCGCCTCGCCGCGGCTGGAGGTCGCACTCGGCGGACACGCGATCGAGCAGGCGCAGCAGCAGAGCTTCGGCACCGCCAGCGCGATCGGCCTGCTGGCGGCGATCGTCGTGCTGCTGGTGACGTTCGGCTCGCTGACCGCGATGGGGATGCCGATCCTCACCGCCGTCCTCGGCCTCGGCACCGCGATCGGCCTGATCGGCCTGCTGACGCACGTGTTCGACGTGCCGTCGGTCTCGACGGAGCTGGCGGCGATGGTCGGGCTTGGCGTGGGGATCGACTACGCGCTGTTCATCGTCACGCGCTACCGCGAGGCTTACCGCGGCGGCGCGCGCGTCGAGGACGCCGTCGTGACGGCGATGGACACCGCCGGGCGCGCGGTCCTGTTCGCCGGCGTGACGGTGATCATCGCGGTGCTGGGGATGTGCCTGCTCGGCGTCGACTTCCTCTACGGGATGGCGATCGCGACCGCGCTCGGCGTGCTGATGACGATGCTCGCGTCGCTGACGCTGCTGCCGGCGCTGATGTCGCGCTTCGGCGACCGGCTCGGGCGCTTCGGCCGTCGCGCGCGGCGCCGCATCGAGGACGGCCGCCCGCACGACCGCTTGTGGACCACGTGGGCCGAGCTGATCGCGCACCGCCCGTGGCCGGCGCTGCTGGCCGGGCTCGCGATCGTGCTGACGCTCGCGGTGCCGGCTCTGTCGCTTCGGCTCGGCCAGAGCGACGCCGGCAACGACGCGCAGGGCACCACGATGCGCCACGCGTACGACCTGCTGGCGGAGGGCTTCGGACCCGGGTTCAACGGCCCGCTGCTGGTCGTGGCGCACCTGCCGCCACAGGCGGGCGCCGGCGCCGCCGAGACGAGACGCGCCGTCGCGCAGGCGAGCGCGACGCTGCGGCGCGCGCCCGGGATCGTGGCCGTCAGCGCACCGCTGCTGAGCCCGAACGGCCGTACCGCGACCGTGCAGGCGTTCCCCAGATCGGCGCCGCAGGACGCCGCCACGACACGGCTCGTCAACCGGCTGCGCGCGCAGACGCTGCCGCCGGTGGCGCGCGCGACCGGCGCGTCGTTCTACATCGCCGGCTCGACCGCGATCGGGATTGACTTCTCGAACGTGCTGGCGAGCAAGCTGCCGCTGTTCATCGGCGTCGTCGTCACGCTCGCCGCGCTGCTGCTGCTCGTCGTCTTCCGCTCGCTCGTGATCCCGCTGCAGGCGGCGGCGATGAACCTGCTGTCGATCGGCGCGTCGCTCGGGGTGGCGGTCGCGGTCTTCCAATATGGCTGGCTGTCGGGCCTCGTCGGCGTGCAGGCCGGCCCGATCGACGCCTTCATCCCCGTGATGCTGTTCTCGATCGTGTTCGGGCTCTCGATGGACTACGAGGTGTTCCTCATCTCCCGCGTCCACGAGGAGTGGGTGCGCCGCGGCGACGCGCACCGCGCCGTCGTGCAGGGGCTCGCGAAGACGGGTCGCGTGATCACCGCGGCGGCGACGATCATGATCTGCGTCTTCCTCGCGTTCGCGCTCAACGACGACCGCGCGATCAAGCTGTTCGGCGCAAGCTTCGCAGTCGCCGTCTTCATCGACGCGTTCGTCGTGCGCTCGCTGCTGCTGCCCGCGCTGTTGCAGTTGCTCGGGCGGCGCACGTGGTGGCTGCCGGCCGCGCTCGACCGCCGCATGCCGCACCTCGCGATCGAGCCGCCGCAGCGCGCGGCGGAGCTCGCCGCGGAGGACGCCGGCGAGGACGAGCCGGCGCTGACGCGTTAGCTCTGCGGCTTCGCCTTGAGCGCGTCGGCGAGGCGCTGCTCGATCTCGACGCGATCGGTGGCGCCGACGATCATCGTCGCGCGGCGGCGCGGGTCGACGATCACGACCGTCGGGGCGACCGTGACCTCGACGCTCTTCGTGATGAAGCCGTAGTCCGACAGGTCGGCAAGCGGCACGCTGAGCGTGAAGGCCTTGCCGCCGAAGTGGGAGACGTGCAGCAGCTCGCGGTCCACTGAGCGCGAGTCGGCGGTGGCGGAGTCGACGAAGGCGATCGCGATTGCCTTGTGCAGGCGCAGCGCCTCGCGCACCGACGCGACCGGGCCGTGCGTGTGGATCGGCTTGGTGGAGACGTGGGCGCCACGGTTGGCGTGCGCTCGCGCCGGGGCGTGTGCTCTGGCCTGCGCGGGCGCGACCGCTCTCGTGGCGGCGGCCCCGCCGGTCGTCGAGGCGGCGTTCCCCGCCGCGCGCTCGCCGGCCTGATCCGCCGTCGTGACGGCTTGGTGCGCCTTGTCGACCGCGCGCGCGAGGCCCTGCGTGCCGGGCGCCGCGCCGCTCACGGGCGCGGGCGTCGTCTGGGCCGCGGAAGGCGCGGGCGCGGCGGCCTCGCCGCCGTTCTGCGACTTCGGTCGCAGCGCGACGAACCAGACCGCGAAGAACAGCAGCACAGCGGCCAGGGCGATCTGCATCGGACGGGAGACCTGGGACATCTCCCCCCTATTCGGCAGAAGGCCGGCTGAGCGTTAGCCCTGAGGACGCGGCGGGACGCTGACGCCCAGCTCTCTGAGCTGGCGCGCGTCGACGGGCGCGGGCGCGCCGGTCAGCGGATCGGCGCCGGAGGCGGTCTTCGGGAAGGCAATCACGTCGCGGATCGTCTCGCGGCCGGCGAGCAGCGTGACGATGCGATCGATCCCCATCGCAATCCCGCCGTGCGGCGGCGCGCCGTATCTGAGCGCGTCGAGCAGGAAGCCGAAGCGCGCCCGCGCCTCCTCGGCGCTCATGCCGAGCAGCTCCAGCACCTTCTGCTGGACGTCCGTGCGGTTGATGCGGATCGAGCCGCCGCCGATCTCGCTGCCGTCCAGCACGAGGTCGTACGCGCGCGAGCGCAGCGCGCCCGGATCGCCGTCGAGGTCGCCCTCGGGCGCGGTGAACGGGTGGTGGAGCGCGGTCCACTCGCCGTCGTCGGTGCGCTCGAACATCGGGAAGTCGACGATCCAGAGGATCTCGTGCGCTCCGTCCGGCACGAGCGAGAAGCGCTCCGCCAGCTCCAGGCGCAGCGCGCCGAGCACCGCGCAGACGACCTTGGGCTCGTCCGCGGAGATCAGCAGCAGGTCGCCGGGCTGCGCGTCGAGCCGCTCGGCGACGCCGGCGCGCTCGGCGTCGGTGAGGAACTTGGCGATCGGCGAGCGCCAACCGCCGTCCTCCTCCACGAACGCCCACACGAGTCCCTTTGCGCCGTGCTGTCTCGCCAGCTCGGTCAGCTCGTCGAGGTCTCTGCGCGCCAGCTCGCGCGCGCCCGCGTTGATGCCGCGCACGACGCCCCCGCTCGCGAGCGCGCCGCTGAAGACCTTGAACTCGGACGACGCCAGCGCCTCGCCGACGTCCGCGATCTCCAGCCCGAAGCGCGTGTCGGGACGGTCGACGCCGAAGCGCGCCATCGCCTCGTCGTAGCCCATGCGCCGCCACGGCGGCGGCGGCACGTCGAAGCCCGCGGCGTCGAACACCGCGCCCATCACGGCCTCCATCGTCTCGATCACGTCGTCCTCGGCGACGAAGCTCATCTCGAGGTCGAGTTGCGTGAACTCCGGCTGGCGGTCGGCGCGCGTGTCCTCGTCGCGGAAGCAGCGGGCGATCTGGTAGTAGCGCTCGTAGCCGCCGATCATCAGCAGCTGCTTGAACAGCTGCGGCGACTGCGGCAGCGCGAAGAACGTCCCCGGGTCGATGCGCGCCGGCACGAGGTAGTCGCGCGCACCCTCCGGCGTCGAGCGCGTGAGGATCGGCGTCTCGATCTCGAGGAAGTCGCGCTCGTCCAGCACGCGGCGCATCGTCGAGATGACCTTGTGGCGGAGCGCGAGCGCCTCCTGCAGCGGGCGGCGGCGCAGGTCGAGCGTGCGGTGGCGCAGGCGGATCAGCTCGTCGACCGGGCCGTCCTCGTCGATCGGGAAGGGCGGCGTGTCGGCGTCCGCATGCAGCGTGAGCGCGTCGACCGCGAGCTCGATCTCGCCGGTCGGGATGTTCGGGTTGACGTTCGCCGCGTCGCGCCGCACGACCGTGCCGGACGCGGTCAGCACGTCCTCGGAGCGCAGCGCGTGCGCGGCGGCGTGCGCCTCAGGCGCGCGGTCCGGGTGGAAGACGAGCTGGACGACCCCGGAGCGGTCGCGCAGGTCGATGAAGATCAGGCCGCCGTGATCGCGGCGGCGGTGAACCCAGCCGGCGACGCGCGCCGGCGTCTCGGCGCGCTCGGCGGTCAGTGAACCGGCCCACGCGTCGCGGTAGGCGTTCGCGCGCGGCGCGGCTCTCACAGCGTCCTCCCGCGCAGCACGTGATGGACGACCGCCCCCGGCTCGACGACCTCTTGCGAGCCGGCCTCCATGTCTTTCACCGTCGCGCCCTCCTCGCCGAGAATCGCGACGAAGCGCGCCCCGATGCGATCTGCTTGCTTGAGCTGTCCCTTCAACGAGCGCCCCGCCAGCTCGAGCTGCGCTGCAAGCCCGGCGCGGCGCGCCTCGTGCGTGATCTGGAAGCCGGCCGCGCGATGCTCCTCGCCGGCGTACGCGACGAACAGGTCGACGACCGGCTCGCCGACCGGCTGCGCGTCAGCCGCGAGCAGGATCCGCTCGATCCCGGCCGCCCAGCCGACGCCGGGAGTTGACGGCCCGCCGAGCTGCTCGATCAGCGCGTCGTAGCGGCCGCCGCCGCCGACGCCCGACTGTGCGCCGAGCGCGTCGCTCGTGAACTCGAAGACCGTGCGCGCGTAGTAGTCGAGCCCGCGCACCAGCGTCGGGTCGACCTCGTACGTCAGGCCGGCGCCGTCGAGCAGCGCGCGCACCCGCGCGAAGTGCTCGGCGTCCTCGCCGGAAAGGCGGTCGAGCAGGCGCGGCGCGCCGGCCATCACCTCCCGTGTCCCGGGGTGATCGGCGTCGAACGCGCGCAGCGGGTTCTGGTCGATGCGGGCGCGGACCTCCTCGGACAGGCGCTCCTCATGCGCGCGCAGGTACGCCTGCAGCTCCTCGCGGTAGGCGGCGCGCGTCTCGGCGGTGCCGAGCGAGCCGAGCCGCAGGCGCACGTCTCTGACGCCGAGCGCGTCGAGCAGCTCGGCGAGCAGCACGATCGACTCGGCGTCGAGGGCGGGATCGGCCGAGCCGATCGCCTCCGTGCCGACCTGCCAGAACTGGCGCTGGCGTCCGGCTTGCGCGCGCTCGTAGCGGAAGAAGCTCGACAGGTACCAGAGCTTCACCGGCTGCGGCAGCTTCTGCATCCCGTGCTCGATGTAGGCGCGGCAGACGGGCGCGGTCCCCTCCGGACGCAGCGTCAGCGAACGGCCGGAGCCGTCCTCGAACGTGTACATCTCCTTCTGGACGATGTCGGTTGAGCTGCCGACGCCGCGCGCGAACAGCTCCGTCGCCTCGAACGCCGGTGTCTCGATGCGCCGGTAGCCGGCGCTGCCGAGGATCCTGTGCGCCGCGTCCTCAACCGCCTGGCGGCGGATGGCGTCGTCGGGCAGCACGTCGTGCGTCCCCCGCGGGGCTTTCAGCTTCGCGCTCATCGGGCGGGCCGGAGGCTACCGGGCGAGCGCTTGGAGGAAGGGATTCGTCGCGCGCTCGGCGCCGAGCGTCGTGATGCCCATGTGGCCCGGGTAGACGGTCGCGTCGCCCGGGTAAGCGTCGAGCAGCTCTCCGATCGACTGCAGCAGGCGCGCGTGGTCGCCGCCGGGCAGGTCGGTGCGGCCGATCGACTGCTGGAACAGCACGTCGCCAGAGAAGAGGGCAGTGTCGGTACCGTCGTCGTTCGCTGTCACGTAGGTGACGTGGCCGGGGCTGTGACCGGGCGTGAACCTGACGTCGAAGTCGATGCCCGCGAGCGTCAGCCGCTCGCCGCCGGCGACGAGGTGGTCGGCCTCGTAGGACTCGAACGGGCCGAAGCCGGGCCACGGCACGTATCTCATGATGTCCGCGAGCACGCCGCGCTCCAGCTCGGGGCAGTAGACCGGCGCGCCCGTCGCTCTCGCCACCGGCGCAACCGCGCCGACGTGGTCGAAGTGCGTGTGCGTCAGCAGGATCGCGTCGAGCGTGACGCCCCACTGCTCGATCGCTGCCAGCAGGCGCGGAGCCTCCTCACCCGGGTCGACGATCACGGCGCGGTCCGCGCCCTCGCGCCGGACCAGGAAGCAGTTCTCCTGCACCGGCCCGACGGTGAGCATCCCGACCTCGATCATCTGGCGGTGCCGTCGCGCTTGGCCGCCTGCTCGCGCACTCTTCTCGCCTGCCGGCGGCGGTAGATCCAGAGGTCGGTGTAGTAGCCCATCGGGATGTAGACCGCCAGCATGAAGGCGGCGATGCCGAGCTTCGGGCCGAGCTGCTGGTGGCGGAAGAAGAAGATCAGCAGCACGAGGAAGAGCGCGGCCGCGATCAGCGCGCGGTTGATCGCGCTGCGCCACGTCGGCGGCTGATCGAGCCGAGCGGCGCGCAGCTCGCGCGCGGTCGGCTTGCGCTCGCCGTCGGTCGGCTTGCGGCCCGTGCGCCCGCGCGCCTCCACCATCCCGGCGGCGTTGCCGCGGTGCTTCGTCTGCCGCTTCTTCTTTGTCTGCGCCATCGCTGCTGTGGAGGTTAGAGGGTGGCGAGCGCGCGCTCGATCAGGTGCGCGTTGGGGTCGAAGCCGGGGATCGGCAGGTCGGCCGGGAAGCCCTCGAAGGCCTGTTCCGGCGCGAGCCCGATCAGCTCGGCGGCGGACGGCTCGGCGTGGCGCGCGATCGCCGCGACGACATCCTTGAGCGGTGTGAGGTCGGGGCGCTCGACGTTCATCGAGACCTGGATCTCCTGCTGCTTGTCGAGCCGCAGGCCGATCGCGCGCAGGCCCGGCAGTCCGTCGGGCCCGCCCTCGCGGATGCGGGCGGCGATCGCTTGCGCCTGCTGGAGCGTTGCCGGCGGGCGCAGCGTCACGTTGAAGGCGACGAGCGGCGGACGGGCGGCGCACAGCGTCGCGCCGGCGGTCGGGTGCGCGGTTGGCGGGCCGAAGTCGGCGGCCAGCTCGTGCGCCGCGAGGCGCCGCGCCAGCTCGGCGGGGCCGCCGCGGCGCAGCTCCGCGCGCATGCGCCCCTGCGCGAGCGCGCCGTACATGAGGACCGGAAGGTCGAGCTGCCGCGCGAGCAGGTCGGCGGTCACGAGCGCCTCGGCGCAGGCGGCGCCGCGGTCGCGGTCGCTCAGGTGCACGATCGGCGCGACGTCGAGCGCGCCGACGTGCGGGTGCACGCCCTCGTGGCGGGTGAGGTCGATCCGCTCGACCGCGACGCGCGCTGCGTTGACCAGCGCGGGCGCAAGCGTCCCCGGCGCGCCCGCGAGCGTGAAGACGCAGCGGTTGTGGTCGGGGTCGCGGTGTGTGGCCAGGAGGCGCACGCCGGCGGCGGCGGCGCCCCCGCGCGTGAGCGCGTGCCCGAGCGCGTCGATCGTCGCGTCGTCGCGGCCCTCGGAGAAGTTCGGGACGGCGAGCAGCACGGGACGCCCGCCCGCGTCGGCGCTCACAGCACCCAGCGGCCGGCGTCGAGCACGCGCGTGCCGCCGACGTCGAGCGTCGGCTCGGTGACGACCACGTCGAGGTGGATCGGGACGGACACGGTCCCCCCGATCCCCGCGCTCGCGCCGAACGCGACGTGCACGGTGCCGAGGATCTTCTCGTCCTCCAGCACGTTGCCGGTGAGGAGCGCCGCGTCGTTCGTGCCGACGCCGAGCTCCGCGACGTTCGTGCCGTTCGGGCCGTGTGCTTGGAGGCGGCTGAGGAACTCGGGGCCGAGCGGCCCGTTCGCGGCGGTCAGGTGGCCGCCCTCGACGGTGAGGAGGACCGGCTCGGGCGAGATGCCGAGCGGCGCGAGGCTCGTGGCGGCGAGTGTGCCGTGCGCGCTGACGGGGCTCGTGAAGCCCTCGCCGGCGGGCAGGTTGCCGAAGGAGTTGCCGGTCGCGATCTCGCCGTAGTCGGCGAGGCCTCTGCGGCCGGTGAGGTCGAGCGTGAGGTCAGAGCCGTGCGCGCAGGCGATGTGCGCGCTGTCGGCCTGGTCGAGCAGCTCGGTGATCTGCAGCGTGCGCGTTTTGAGCGCGTCGAAGTCGATCGCCATCATGCGCGCGAGCATGTCGGCCGTGACGCCGGGCAGCGTGGCGCCGCGCGCGCCGGCCTGCGTGGCCTGACGGCGCGCCTCGGTGTGCGAGAGCGAGCGGCTGGTGGGGACGATGTAGACGTCGCAGGCGGCGAGCGCGGCGGCGATGGTGGGCGGCGGCTCGCTGCCGTCGTTCGCGCGCGCGTCCATGAGCGTGAGGACGGCGTCGGCGCCGTAGCGCGCGGCGGTGTCGCGCAGCGCCTCCGCGAGCACGTGCGAGTCGCCGTCGTCGTCGCCGATCACGAGCACGTTCTCGCCGGTGCGGATGTCGAGGCAGCGCCCGATCACGGTCTCGAGCGCGCGGTCGAGTTGCTCTTTGGGCGGCGTCGCGGCGGTCACGCGCGAGACGCTACCGCGTCCCGGCGTACGCCCGCGACGACGAGGCCGACCCCGCCAGTCCCCCGGTACACTTCCGATCCCCCGCCGGAGTAGCTCAGTCGGTTAGAGCAGCGGAATCATAATCCGCGTGTCGGGGGTTCGAGTCCCTCCTCCGGCATCGTCGCTATTGCCCACTTCTCTCGGGCTTTCTTTGGCTTTGGCGGCGATTCGCGCTAGGGAACCGCTGACCGGCGGGGTATCCTCGAACCATGTCGTTCGCCTACTACGACCCAGACGCGGACATCGCTTGAGCTTCGTCGACACCTTCAAGACCGAACTGATCCGCGATCGCGTCTGGCGCACCCGCACCCAGCTCGAGCTCGCGATCGTCGAATACGTCAGCTGATTCAATACCGACCGCCTCCACGAGAGCCTGCACGACCTGCCACCCGCAGAGTTCGAGACCCTCGCAGCGACCCGATAGGTTCCGGCTCCTCTCTCAAAAAAGAAAAGACGGAACCACCAAAACCGGTCTCCGCGAAACCCAGCCCGGCTCACGCCCGACTCGGGTCTATGGCGGGGCGCCGTTTTGGACCGAGGCGCAGGAATGCCGTCGTGACGGGGATGAGTGCATCCCGACGCGTCGAGTCTCAGGCCGCGCGCAGAGCAGAACGTGCGGCGAAGCGACTGGCTCGGCCGAGGGCTAGAGCTGGCGTGAGGACCAGAGCAGCGCGGCGAGGATCACCGACACGAGCCCCACGACCAGGCCGACGATCCACCCGGCGACGTCCTGGCCTACGAGCACGGCGCCGAGGATCACCGCGACGCCGATGATCCCGCCCGTGGCGATCAGCCGCATGAAGCCGCGCTCGATGCCGGTGCGGCGACGCTCCCGGCCAGGGACCATGCCCTGGGGTCGCTGCCGTCGCCCCTTGCGCGTGGAGCGAGCGGGCTCGGGCGGCGCCGAGCGCGGCTCGTCGGGGGTATGGGATCCGGACCCTGAAGAGCTCACATCTCCTGTCTTACCCCGATCGGGACGCAGGCGTTCTCGCCTTGTCACAACCATGCCGTTCGCGCGATGGCGGAAGCGGCCGTCGATCCGAGCGGCGTCGCGGGCTCGGGCGAGAAGATGCCGGGCCGCCGGACGGCCAGTACACGATCCGCTCCCACGAGCTGGAGCACTCGCTCCACCGGCGACGTCGGATTAGCGATCGCGAACGTTCCGGATGCCGCGCGAGCACGCGTGTCGGCGGCGAGCAGGATGCGGACGCCGCCCGCGTCGATGAACGTCGCCGCACTCAGGTCGAGCACGACGCTCTGCGCGCGCGCCTGCGCTCCGCGCAACGCGTCGGTCAGCCGCGACCCGGTTGCGAGGTCTATCTCGCCGACGGCGCTCACCCGCTCGTAACCGGGAGCGACGGCGTGGCACTGGCATGCGAGCAGCGCATGGATGCATGTGGACACTGGGCTCCTCGAGTCGCTGGACATGAGCGAAGCTCGGAAGTCAGACGGCGCTGCGCGGTCGATCGAGGTCCACCGCACCCCGTCGCGGGTGCCCTCCTTCAGTCACCATAGCGCTTGGCGCCCCAACCGCGCGAGGGGCGATGCGTGCGAATCGCGCTTTCGACGAGCATGCGAGGTATTGATGGTGATGCGCACCACGAGCGAGCGCTCGGTGGCGGACCGGATGCGAAGCTTCGGTCGTCGTCGGCGCGTTCCGATCACGGTCGTCGGCTCGCTCGCCACGGCGGCGCTCCTCGCGTTCGTGCTCGCTGGGCGCCGGCACGAGTTCGCGGTTGCGCTCGGCGACGCGACCGTGCGGGTGCTCGCGGTCGCGGTGCTGCTGCAGATCGTGGCGCTGCTGGGGCGCAGCGAGGCGTGGCATCTGAGCATCCAAGCGGCGGGCGGCACAGTGCCACGCCGCGCGCTCTACCGCGCGTCGAGCATGGGGGTGCTCGGGGCCCTGCTCAACGGGCAGCTGGCGGTCGCCGTGCGGGTCGGTGCATTGCGCCGCTCGTCCCCGCTCGTCAGCCCGCAGGTCCCGACGCTGGTCGCCGCCGAGTTCCCGATCCTCGCGATCGAGGCGACGCTGGCGGCGCTGACGTCGTTCACCCTCGTCGCCCCGCTTGGGCTGCCGTGGTGGCTGCCGCTTGTCGCGCTCGCCGTGATCGCGACCGCAAGCGCAGGGCTGCGACATCTCGCCCTCTCGACCGGTCGCGAGCTGTGGAGAGGCCTCACGGTGCTTCGCGAGCTGAACGGGGGAAGCCGCGTGTTCGCGTTCGTGCTGCTCGCCGTCTTCGCGCAGATCTTCCGCAACTGGATGTTGTTGCACGCTGTCGGCGTCGATGCCTCGTTCTTCGACGCGATCGCCGTCCTGATCGCGGTTGTGACGCTCAGCCAGCTCCCGGTCGGTCCCAGCGTCGGCGCTGCGGCGGCGGTGCTCATCCTCGGCAGAGACGGCGTGGCGGCCGCCGCGGCCGCCGGATTGCTGTTGACGGCGACCGGCACGGTCGGCGGCCTGTGCTTCCTCGGATGGGCCAGCGCCGACCGGATCTGGTCCGGCCGCCGACGCAGAGTCGACCGCGGGACCCCGTCCGACCGTCCACTCTGACGTGCACGGTACGTAACCACACCAAGCTGGGAATGGAAGGGAGCGGGAGACGGCCGGTTGCGGGCCGGCAAGGGGGATGCGGCACGCGCGCCGTCACCCGCTCCCTTCGCTGGGAGGAAGCTTCTCCAGCGCGCGGTCGGCGCCGGTCGGGGTACGTCAGCTTGCGCCGCCGGCAGGCGTCGGTCGGTCGTGATCCCGGGGCGAGGCGAGGCGCTCGCGTGCGAGCAAGGCAAGATTCCTGGGGGTCATCAGACTCCTCGAGTCGCTGGATGCGAGCGAAGCTCGGAAGTCAGGTGACGCTGCGCGATCGTGGCAATGCCGATCGCACCTCGCCGCGGGTGCCCCTCCTCAACCGATCGTACTGCGGTGCTGCGGGAAAAGCGAACGGCGATGGAGGCGGCGGGAATCGAACCCGCTCGTCCCGAACAGACCGGCGCAGCACGCCGATAGCCGGGCATACCTGTCGCCCCCGCAAGTGCACCGCGGCTCATCGCGGGTTCTTCCCCGGCAGCCTGCGCCCACAACTCGGGCAGACGCGCGTCATGATCGGCTCCACATGGGATGCGTCGCCGAGCTCGTAGAAGCGACGGTGGCGGTCACGGCCGTAGACCTGCAGCTCGTGGCCGCAGGCGCAGGCGAATGGAGCCCGCGTCGCCGTCGCGGTCGGCGCGTTGTAAACGATCATCTGTCTCACGGCTCCTGCATGCCGCGGCCGCCCTCGTCCAGCCAGCGTGCGGCGGCAAGCGCGTCGGACGGCGCGTCTGAACCGGTGGTCCGGCCGGAGGCATGAGGGAGAGACGGGAGTTCGCCGGCCGTCGCGCGCAAGGCGTCGTTGGTCAGGAAGCGGAGTCCGACCAGCGCGGTCAGGTCGCGCTCGGACTCCAGCGTGCGCCCGCAGAGCGGGCATCTGTCCTGTGCGGCGCTGATCGCGACGTCCAGGCCCGAGCGGCGGATCCGGCAGTGCGAGCACTTGAACCAGGGCATGACGTGCCCCTTCCGTTGATGTACGTCCGACAGTAGCAGGAAGCACAATTCTTGAAACAAACTTCAGTATTCTTTCTCGCCCGATGGCCCAGTGGACGTTCCTCAGCAACCACGCCCAGGTGCTCCTGTGCGTCGCGCACGATCCAAGCAGCCGCTTGCGCGACATCGGCGAGCGCGTCGGGATCACCGAACGCGCCGCGCACCGCATCGTCGACGAGCTCGTCGAGGCCGGATATTTGACGCGCGAGCGTCGCGGCCGTCGCAGCCACTACACGATCGTCGACCACCTGCCGCTGCCCGATCCGCTCGTGCGGGAGCAGCGCGTCGCCGACCTCCTGCGCCTGCTCGCGCCGTCCTGAGCCCGAGGCACCGGGTGCTACCGTGGGATCGTCGATCGCCTCGTCGCGATCGTGCGTTCGCCCGGTCCTCTTGACCTCTCTGCCTCGCGATCGCAGCCCTTGAGAGGCTTGCGAGGAGCGCCATGAACGTCGCCATGCTGGCTCCGCCCTGGATCGCGGTGCCGCCGCCGGGATACGGAGGCGTCGAGTCGGTCGTCAGCGTGCTCACCGACGCGCTCGTGCGGCGCGGCGTCGACGTGACGCTCTTCTGCGCGCCGGGGTCGACGTCGAGCGCGGACGTCGTGTCGCTGCTTGCGGAGCCGCATCCGGACGAGATCGAGCGCTCGCTCTACGAGGCCGACCACGTCGCCCGCGCGTTCGCGGAGATCGAGACCGCGTTGCCCGCGTTCGACGTCGTCCACGACCACTGCGGCTTCACGGCGCTCGCGATGGCCGACCGGCTCGCGACGCCGTTCGTGCACACCCTGCACGGACAGTTCACCGCCTCCACCGCCGCGTTCTACTCCCGTCACGGACACAAAGCGGCGCTCGTCCCGATCAGCCGCACGCAGCTCGCGTCGGCGCCGATGGGCCTCGCGACGATGGACGCGATCCCCAATCCGGTCGACATCGCGGCCTGGCCGCTGCGCGAGCGCAAGGACGACTACCTGCTGTGGGTCGGGCGGATCACACCCGAGAAGGGCCCACACCGCGCCATCGCCGCGGCCCGCGCGGCGGGCGTCCGGCTCGTGCTCGCCGGCGTCGTCCAGCCCCGCCAGCAGGACTTCTTCGAGCGCGAGGTCGCGCCGCATCTCGACGGCGAGCAGGTGCACTACGCGGGCGAGGTCGGCGGCGCGGCCAAGCATGCGCTGTTCGCCGGTGCGCGCGCGCTGCTGATGCCGATTCGCTGGCGCGAGCCGTTCGGGATGGTGATGGTCGAGGCGCTCAGCTGCGGGACCCCAGTGATCGCCTTCGCCGAAGGTGCGGCCGCCGACCTCGTCGTGGACGGGACGACCGGGTTCCTCGTCGACGACGAGGCCGCGATGGCCGCGGCAGTCGGCCGGCTGCCGGAGATCGCTCCGCGCGACTGCCGCGCGTGGGTCGCGCGGCACTGCGACGTCGACGTCGTCGCCGCCGCCTATGAGGGGACGTACCGGTGGGCAATGCAGCAGGACGCCACGGGGAGCGCTGTCGCGCTTGTCTGAGCGCACGCTCAGCGTCCTCGACGGCAGCACCTTCCTCGTCGGCGATCGCCGCGGCGACATGCGCGCCGAGGAGGGGCGCGAGCACGGCTTCTTCTCGGAGGACACGCGCTTCGTCTCGCGCTGGGTCCTGCGCGTCGACGCAACGCCGCTGCAGCTGCTCGGGCTCGACCAGAACGCCCACTATGCCGCCCGCTTCTTCCTGGCGCCAGGCGTGCGCCCCGACGTGGCGGCGCCCTACTCCGTCATGCGGCGGCGACTCGTCGACCACGTGTGGATGGAGGAGGTCACCGTCACCAACCACCGCCACGCCGTCAGCGACCTGGCCGTGACGGTGGAGGTCGACGCCGACTTCGCCGACCTGTTCGAGGTCAAGGACGGCGTCGTGGCGGTACGCCACATCGCCTTCCACCACGACGACCGCACGCTCGTGCTCGCCTACGAGCACGGGAGCTTCCAGCGCTCGATCGTGGTGGCCGCGAGCCGGCCGGCGACCATCACCCGCGAGGGCTTCGCGTACGCGCTGCGGCTCGCGCCCGGCGAGCGGTGGTCGACGACCTTCACCGTCACGCCGCACGCCGCCCAGCCCGGGGCGAGCTTCGCGCGGCGCGAGGTGCGGGCCGGGCTGGATGAGCTGAGCCGGCTCAAAGCGGCCGAGCTCGACGCGTGGCTCGCCGGTGCTCCGGCGCTGGAGACCGAGGACGCCGCCCTCGCACGCACGTATCGCGCGAGCCTCAGCGACCTCGCCGCGTTGCGGCTGCATCCCAAGCTGACCGAGCACGCGACGCTGCCGGCCGCAGGGCTGCCGTGGTTCATGGCGCTGTTCGGCCGCGACAGCCTGATCGCCAGCTACCAGGCGCTGCCCTACCTGCCAGGCCTCGCCGCCACGACGCTGCGCGCGCTCGCCGCACACCAGGCGTCGACGCGCGACGACTTCCACGAGCAGGAGCCCGGCAAGATCCTGCACGAGCTGCGCTTCGGCGAGCTGACGGCGCGCGGCGAGCGACCGCACTCCCCGTACTACGGGTCGGCGGACGCCACGCCGCTGTTCCTCGTGCTGCTCGACGAGTACCACCGCTGGTCGGGCGACGACCAGCTCGTGCGCGAGCTGGAGCCCAACGCCCGCGCGGCCCTGGCGTGGATCGAGGACGAAGGTGACCTGGACGGCGACGGGTACGTCGAGTACGCCCGCCGCAACCCGCTCACCGGGCTCGTCAACCAGTGCTGGAAGGACAGCTGGGACGCGATCCAGTTCGCCGACGGCACGCTCGCGAGAGGACCGATCGCGACGTGCGAGATCCAGGGCTACGTCTACGACGCGCAGCGGCGCGCCGCGCGTCTTGCGCGCGTGGTGTGGGACGACCCGGCGCTCGCCGAGTGCCTCGAGCGTCGCGCCGCCAAGTTGCGCGAGCGCTTCCGCCGCGACTTCTGGATGCCCGAGCGAGGCTGCCACGCGCTCGCGCTGGACGGCGACAAGCGCCAGGTCGACAGCCTCACCTCCAACATCGGCCACCTGCTGTGGTCGGGACTGCTGGACGAGGGCGAGGCGGCCACGACCGCCGAGCACCTGCTCGGCGCGGAGCTGTGGTCCGGCTGGGGGGTGCGCACGCTTGGCGCTCGCGAGCGCGGCTACAACCCGCTCGGCTACCACACCGGCACGATCTGGCCGCACGAGAACTCACTGATCACGGCCGGCCTCGCGCGCTACGGCCACCATGAGGCAGCGAGAACGATCGCGTCCGCGATGCTCGGCGCGGCGCCGCACTTCGAGCACCGCCTGCCCGAGGTCTTCGCCGGCTATGCCGCCGCGGAGACCGCCGTGCCTGTCGCCTACCCCACCGCCTCCCGACCGCAGGCATGGGCCGCGGGAACCCCGCTGCTGCTGCTCACCACCCTGCTCGATCTCCAGCCGGGCGACGCCGGCGCCGCGGCCGCGGCTCCGGGCGTCGTGCTGCGCCGGCGCGCGGGCACCGCAGTCGGCGTCGGCAGCGTGGTCAGCTCGGCGTAGCGAGCATGAACAGCTCGATCTCGAGATCCGGGCCGACGTGGTGGTTGGAGATGAACGCGAGCACACGCCGGCCGCTGAGGCGCTCGACCTCAGCGATGAACTTCTGCTGCATCGCCGTCTGGAACGCGCTGCGCGTCTCCTGCACGATCGCACCGCGCTCCAGCTCGATCATCGTCTTCTCGACGTCGTTGTAGACCCCGCCGAGCACGCACGCCAGCAGGTCATCGCCCATCATGCGGCTCTTCGCGTTCGCCGGCGCGCGACCGTAGTAACGCTCGTGCAGGGCGGACATCGAGCTGCTCACCGCGTCGAGCAGCTCGTCACCGTCCAGGAAGCCATCCAACACCATCGTGACCCGCGTTTCCCACCCTCGGTTCGAGGCGTGCGTGCGCGTGGCGGAGAGCGAGGGCCGTGCGGACGCCGGTCAAGGACCGGACCTGTTACTCGATAGTAGGACTACGCTGAGCGAATGCGCGACCGCGATCACGATCCGCCGACGGCAACAAGCCACGAGACGGCACGACAGGCCCGCGGGGAGATCCTCACGGCGGTCTCCGACGGCATCGTCGCGCTGTTCAAGGAGTTCTACGGCAAGGGCCCGACGCGCGCGAAGACCTATTACGAGGACGACCTCGTCGTCTGTTTGCTGCGCGGCGGGTTCACGCGCGTCGAGGAGACGCTGCGCGACGCCGGCCGCGGCCACGAGGTGATCCTTCAGCGGATGGCGTTCCAGGACGTCATGCGCGACCGCTTCGAGAGCGTCATCCAGGAGGCCACCGGCCGGCGCGTGATCGGCTTCATGAGCGGCAACCAGCAGGACCCCGACATGCTCTGCGAGATCTTCGTGCTCGCGCCGAGCGACCTCATCGACGAGGACCCGTCCGCCGTCACCTGAGCGGCCTTGTTGCATGCCTGCGCCGACGGGCGTACGCTGGTTCAGCAGAGGAGGGCATCTGCGACGGGGCACGGTCCGCAGAGGGGATCGCGCAGCGCCGCCTGACTTCCGAGCTTCGCCAACCAGCGACTCGAGGAGTCCCGGCATGACCAAGCAGCATGCCACCGCGGCAACCGTACCCTCACCATTCGCCGACGACGGCCCCAACGTCGATTTAAGCGCCGGCCAGGACGCCTTCACCGCGCTCGCGCGCGGATTCATCGGGGCGTTCAACGATCGCGACGCCGATCGGCTCGTCGCGTTGGCGCACTCGCGCATCGTGTTCCGCCCCACGACGCTGATCGGCCAACGCAGGACCTACCACGGCCACGCGGGGCTGCGACGCTGGGTCGCGGAGATCGACTCCACCGGCACGGACTTCCAAGTCCAGATCCGCGAGATCCGCCCGCTGCGGCCCAGCGGCTTCGTCGTGCTCTCCAAGCTGCGCGTCGGCGACGAGCTCATCACCGACTCCGCGATGATCGCCTCCGTGCACCAGGACAAGATCATCGAGGCCCACGCCTACCTCAGCGACGAGCAGATGCTCGCCCGCCTCGGCCTGGTCACAGATGCGCCTCGATTGCCGCTCTGAGCTGCGCCGCGGCACGGGAGCCTGATGATGCAGCCGCACGCACATGACGATCGTGACGCGCGCCAGCTGGCGGGAGCGACGACTCGAGCACGCCGTGAGCTCGAGACGCAGGCGCTGCAGGAAGCCGACCAGACAGCGGCGGATCTCAATCAGACGCAGGCGGACGCCGACCAGACAGCCACGGAGCTCGCCCAGAACGCCTCAGACGCCGACCAGGCGCTCGCCGATCGCGACCAGCACGCCTCCGACCGCGATCAGGCGGCTGCCGATTGGGAGCGAACACATGCGCCTGCCGATCCAGCGGCGATCGAGGCACGCGAAGCCTCCCGTGTCGAGCGTGAGGAGGGCAGCCGCGAGCGGGAGCTCACGGCGGCAGGACGCGCAAGGACAACCGCTCAGCGGATCGAGACGGCGACCCACCGGGACGAGATCGCCCGGCTGCGCGACCTGACCGCCGAGGCGCGCGATCGGATCGCCCAAGCACGGGACGGCGCGGCAGCCGCGCGCGACCGGGGCGCCCAGGTGCGCGAGCAGCGCGCCATCGACGCCGGACTCGTGGACGACGCGATGCTCGTGCTGCAGCAGGTGCGGCGAGCGGCCGCTGAGGCGCGCCAGCGCGCGGCGGACGAGCGAGCCGCGGCGGCAGCCGATCGCCGCGCCGCGGCCGACGACCGCGAGCATGCGGCCAGCGACCGCCGGCTCGATGGACTGGACGAGCTGACCGGCGTCCTGCGCCGCGGCACGGGCGAGCTGGCCTTGACGCACGAGATCGACCGCGCGCGCCGGCTCGGACGCCGCTTCGCGTTGGCTGTGCTCGACGTCGACGAACTCAAGGACGTCAACGACCGCGCAGGCCACGCGGCCGGCGACGCGCTCCTGCGCGACGTCGCGATCGCGATCACCTCGACACTGCGCTCCTACGACATCACCGTTCGCTGGGGCGGCGACGAGTTCGTCTGTGCAATGTCCGACGTGACCGTCGAACTCGCCGCCGAACGCATCGCCGACATACAGCGCACCCTCACCGCACGAAGCCCCGCCGCCTCGATCAGCGCCGGACACACCGCCCTGTGCGACGGCGACACGCTCGACTCCGTCATCGCACGCGCCGACGCCGAGCTCTACCTCGCCAAGCGACGCTCCAGCACCTGAAGCGACATCCCGTGCAGAGCCGCCACCGGCACTGGCACAGCTCATCAGCCAGAGATCGCCGAATGCTTAGCGAAGCACGGCCGGGCGTGTGTACACTGTCCGGACATGGCTGCGACCACCCGTCCCCACCGCATCGACGTGCGCGTCAGCGCTGAGCAGGACGCGATGATTCGTGAGGCGGCCGCATTGGCCGGACAGACCGTCACGCGCTTCCTGCTCGACGCCGCCGAGGATCGGGCCCGCGAGGTGATCGACGAACGTCGCGACCTCGTGATGAGCAAGGCCACCTTCGCGCGCTTCGCTGAGGCGCTCGACGCGCCCGGCGAGCCAGTGCCCGAGTTGGCCGAGCTGTTCCGCCTGCCGCGCATCCCGTCGGCGTGAGCAGCCTGCGTCTCGCGCTGCTCACGGCAGAGCACGACGTCTCCTCCTTCGACTGCGGCAACGATCAGCTCACGAGCTGGCTCGTCCGTCACGCGCTCGCGAGCCAGCGCGCTGACCTCGCGCGAACCTATCTCGCGCTCGAAGGCGACCGGGTCGCCGGTTACGTGAGTCTCACCACCGGCTCCGTCCGCCGCGACGAGGCACCCAGGCGCTACGCGCGAGGCATGCCTGCCCACCTCATCCCGACGATCCTCATCGCGCGTCTCGCCGTCGACCGTCGCCATCAAGGACGGCAACTCGGAAGCCGCCTGCTCGCCGAGGCGCTGCGCCTTGCGGTCACCGCCAGCGAGGCGGCTGCGGCGCGTCTCGTCGTCGTCGATGCGATCGACGCGATGGCGGCGGCCTTCTATCGCAAGCGAGGCTTCATCGATGTGCCCGAGAACCCGCTCCGGCTCTACCGCAAGGTCTCTGACATTCGGCGCTCGCTCGACGAGCTCCGCGGCGGCCGCTGACCCGCGTCGAGAAGTTCGAGGACGCCGACCTCGCGTTCCTCTACCAGGAGCACAAGGCCAGCGGCGAGGACAGCACCTTCTTCAAGCTCGTCTCGCGCGAAAACGCCGACCTCGACGACTGACCCGTCCGCCCCGCCCCGGCGGCGACGGCCGGCGCGCGGTCAGCGCGAAAGCACGACGTGCTCGAAGCGCAGGCCGTCCCGACCCGTGGTCGCGATCCCCATCGTGTGGTGCGGCGCGCGGCGACGCTCGGTCGGACTGCCGGGGTTGAACAGCTGCAGGCCGCTCGTCGGGTCCGCTTCGTGCAGCGGCAGGTGCGAGTGCCCGAAGACAACCGCGTCGGCGTCCGGAAACCGCCGGCGCATCCGCGCGAGACGACCCGCTGCCGGACCGGCGTCATGCACCAGCGCGATCCGGACGCCGCCGGGCAGCGCGACGACGCGCTCGGCAGGCAGCAGACGTTGCAGCGACTCCTCATCCACGTTGCCATGGACGGCGAGTACGTCGCCGCACCGCTCGAGCTCGCGCAGCACCTCGACGCGGACGAAGTCGCCGGTGTGCAGGATCAGATCGGCCGCCTCGAGCTGCTCCAGGCACGCCGCCGGCAGCGCCCGCCGTCCCTTCGGCAGATGCGTGTCGCCGAGGATCGCGACTCGCACGGACACAGCGCGGGCGCCACCGAGCGCGGTCCGCGGTGCACGGCCTGGTGCTCGCGGCGCGCTCAGACGCGCTCGCGCGACTGCTCCGCGACCTGCGCCGACCAGGCCGCCGTCCACAGCTTGCGCGCCGCGCTCCAGCGCGCGTCGAGCCGGCCTTCGGTGCGCTCGACGATGTTCAGCCACGACAGCGCGCGTTCATAGTCGCCCTCGCGCGCGGCGCGCTCGGCCCAGCGCAGCGACTGGCGCATCGACAGCGCGCGGCGCTCGGCGGCCGGGAGGCGTGCGGCCGGCGCGGCCGGCGGCGACGGACGATGGACGGTGCCGCGGCGCAGTTGCGCGTGTGCGTCGCTGAGCGAAAAGGCGACTCCGACCGTCGACGGCACCATGGCGGCCAGCTCCGATCCGGGAGGGACGACGACAACCGCCTGGTAGCTCGCCGGGCGGCCGGCGAAGACGGCTGCCAGCAGCTCACATTCCTCGCCCGTGAGCGCGATCGACCCGGCGTCGATCAGGAAGCGGCGACAGCCGCGCTCAAGCAGTTCGGAGACGCGTGTCCACAGCCGGCCGGCAAGCGCCGCGTCGAGCGGGTCGACGAGCGTCAGCGAGCGCACACCGTCGGCGAACGTGTGCGAGCGCCAGCCGGGGTGCCGGCTGGCGTGGGCGAGCTCAACACACTCGCGCGTCATCGAGATCTGCATCGTCGTCATCCCTTCCTCCCTGCTTGCGCAGCTGTTCGTTACGGGGAGCGGAACGGAAGGGCGCCATCACCGGCGCGATGTCGGGGGGCCGCCGGCCAGCCGTCCATGACGCGGCACCCTTCCGTCCGCTCGTTCGGCCCGTCCGCTATCGCGGTCCCGGACCGGCGACGCCGCCGACGTGAGCGTCGGGACGACGGCGTCAACCTCGAAGCTCGATCACCCCTTGCTGCACCCCGGCCCGCACTGGTCCCCACGGACGGAGGCGCCTCCCCGCATCCGGACCTCCACCCGTCGCGGACACCTGATACGCCGTTCCGAACTTCGCCTACCCATGCAGTCGCGCCGGTCAATCCACGCCTGCGATCGCCCGGGTGCCAACCTTCCGGCCCCGTCGGCGACCTGCATAGCGTGACCGCGCGAACGGCCCTCCACGCGGCATCATCTGTGCCATGAGCACGGCCTCCGCCAACCGTCCGGACCTCGCCACACGCGACGACGTCGAGCGGCTCGTGCGCGCCTTCTACGGCAAGGCGATGAGCGACCCGATCATCGGCTGGCTGTTCACCGACATCGCAAGACTGGACCTCGACGCGCACATCCCCCAGATCGCGTCGTTCTGGGAGACCGTGCTGCTGGGGGTGAAGTCCTACTCCGGCACGCCGTTCGAGCCGCACGCGCGGCTGCACGCGAAGGCGAACCTGCGCGCCGGGCACTTCGGCCGCTGGCTGGCGCTGTGGATCGAGACCGTCGACGAGCTCTTCGCCGGCGAGCGCGCCGAGCTGGCGAAGGCGCACGCGCTGCGCGTCGCGCAGGCGTTCCACCGCCGTCTGCAGTCCTACGAGGCGCCGCCGCTCGGCGCCGACGACCCGAACGCCCAGCCGCCCGCCGACCCGCGCCTCGTCGTCACCCGCCACGGGTCCGACACGCCGACCGGCGGCGTCTGACGGCGCGCGCGCTCAGCGCACGCCGGCCGCGCCGCGCGCCGCTGTTACGCCGAGAATCAGCTCCGCCGTCTCAAGCGGCACGTCGAGCTGCGGCAGGTGCCCAACACCTTCCAGCTCGACCCAGTCGGCCTGCGGAAAGTCCGCGCGATAGCGCGCGGCGGCCGTCGGCCATCTGAGCAGCTTGTCCTCCGTCCCCCACACGAACCGAAGCGGGCACGTCACCGCCGCGGCGTCGACCTTCCAGCCGTGTGCGAGTGCGTGCGCGACAAGCGCCGCTGCAGCCGTGCAACCCGCCGCGCCGCGGATCTGGTGCGCGAGCAGGTCGGCGGGGATGTGCTCGAAGCGCTCGGCCGTCATCAGCGTCGCGCGGCGTCGGCCCTCCGGCGTCGCGACGATCCGCTCGGCGTGCGGCGCGGCGTGGCGCAGCAGCTCCTGCGCGCTCGTGAAGTAGGCGAGCGTGTCCTTGTACGACTCGTCGCCGTCGGCCCAGCCGCCGGCCGGCGCGAGCGCGACGACCGAGCGCGCGCGCCCCGCGGCGGCGACGTGCAGCGCGACGTAGCCGCCAAGCGAGTTGCCGACGACGTGCGCCGTCTCCCAGCCGGCCGCGTCGAGCGCTGCCGCGACCGCGTCGCGCACGGCTGTCTCCGGATCGCCGCTGTCGATCGGCGGCCCGCCCGCATGGCCCGCGAGCGTGATCGCGAGCACGTCGTGGCGGCGCTCGAGCGCCGGCAGCACCAGCTCCCACGTCCGCCACGTGTCGGTGAAGCCGTGCAGCAGCAGCAGCGGCTCACCGGAGCCGCCGCGGTGCGATGCGGTGAAGGCTGCGTCCATCACCGGCACGCTACCTTCCTGACGTTCGCGGAGGCGCAGGCTGGGTACCAGTCCCGGACATGGGAACTCGCACGCTGGACGAGCAACTGGTCGTGTCGCTGCGCGACGCGCACGCAATGGAGCAGATGGCGCTGGCGCAGTTGGAGCGCGCGCCCGCGGTCGCCGGCGAGGAGGCGCTGAAGCTCGCGCTGCGCGACCACCTCGTGGAGACGCGCGTACACGAGCGGCTCGTGCGCGAGCGGCTGGAAGCACACGGCGCGAGACCTTCGGGCCTGAGAGACCTGGCGGCGGAGGCGGGCGGCGCCGGCTTCGTGCTGTTCGCGCGCGTGCAGCCGGACACGCCCGGCAAGCTGGCGACGCACGCGTTCTCCTACGAGCACCTTGAGCTGGCCGCCTACGAGCTGCTCGCGCGGCTCGCCGACCTCGCCGGCGACCACGAGACGGCGATCGTCGCGCACAGGATCCGCGGCGAGGAGGCGGCGATGGCGACGCGGCTCGCGGCCACGTTCGCGCGCACCGCCGCCGCGTCGCTGGAGCAGGGTGCGCGCGAGGACGCCGGTGCCCGCCTCGCGACCTACCTGAGCGACGCGCACGCGCTGGAGCAGCAGGGCGTCACGCTGCTCGAGCGCGCCGTTGAGATCGGCGGCGACCCCGCGCTCGTCCAGGCCTACCGCGATCACCTCGGCGAGACGCGCGACCACATAGGCGCGCTGGAGGAGCTGATCGCGCGGCACGACGGCGGGCCGTCGCGGTTGAAGGACGCCGCGCTCGCGCTCGGCGCGCGCAACCTCGGCATGTTCTTCCGCGCGCAGGCCGACACGCCCGGCAAGCTGGCCGCGTTCGCCTACGCCTTCGAGCACCTGGAGATCGGCGGCTACGAGCAGCTGCGCCTGGTCGCGGAGGCGGCCGGCGACCGCGAGGCGGTCGAGGCGGCCACGCGCATCGTCGGCGACGAGCGCGCCGCCGCCGAGACACTGCTCGCGCTGTTCGACGTCGCGGTGCAGGCCTCGCTCGAAGCGGTCGGCGCGCTGCACTGAGCGGCGCGGCGGCCCTACGCCGCCGGGTCCTCGCCCCAGCCCGCCACCGCCGCGCGCAGCAGCCGCTCCACCACGCGCACCTCCGCCGGCGGCTCGCCGGCCGCCGGCAGCACGAGCCGGTACTCGCGCTCGAAGCGCAGCCCGTCGACCGCGACCTCGGCGAACGACGGCGACAGGACGTGGCGCGAGAGCAGCAGCGGCGCGTCGCGCGCGAGCGCCTGGCGCTTCGCCGCGCCGGGCGTCGGCGCCTCCGCGAGCGGCGGCGCCGCCTCCAGCCGCGCTTTGCGCAGCACCGCGTCGACGGTCCAGCGCGCGTTGGAGGAGCGGTCGCGCACGACCATCGGCGTGCGCAGGAACTCGGCGCGCGCGATCTTCCCCCGCCCCGCCCACGGATGCGATCGCGGCACCGCGCAGACGATCGCGTCGGCTGCCAGCGTCAGCTCCCGCACGGCCGGGTTCGGCGTCGCCCCGGGCCGCGCGGCGGCCACGCCCATGTCGGCGCGCCCTTCTCCCACGAGCGTGCGCACGACCTGGCTGTTGGCCGTCAGCAGCTCGACGGCGACCCCGTCCTGGCCGGCGAGCGCCTCGGCCACGAACGCCTCCGTCGAGGAATGACTCGACGCGAGCCGCACCGGCGCGGCCCGCCGCGCAAGGCCGGCGGCGACCTCCTCCAGCGCGTCGGCCGCCGCGATCAGCGGCTTTGCGTGCTCGTACAGCCGGCGGCCGGCGGGGGTCAGCGCGACGCCCTGCTGCGAGCGCTCGAACAGGCGTGCGCCGACGTGCTGCTCCAGCGCCTGCAAGCGCTTCGACAGCGTCGGCTGCGAGACGTGCAGGCGCAGCGCGGCGCGCCCGATGGTGCCGGAGTCGGCCGCAACCACGAGGCTGCGGAGCTCTCCCAGCTCCAACCTGCGCGACGGGGGCGACGCCATCGTCCGCGCACCTTACGCGGCCGCTCCACTGGAATGCAGCGGAGCCCCACTCCGTGACTTCTACGCAGTCATGCGCGGAGGGAATGAGACGGCCTGCCGCGCCTCATGCCTTTCGCCGTTCGCACCCTGGCGCGCAGGCCGCGCGCGCCCGAGTATCGCTCCCAGAAACCGATCTTCAAGGAGCACCGTCATGGCCCTCATCTACACCGAGCAGGAGCAGCAGGAGCGGGCCTCCGCCGCGGAGGCTCCGGACGAGCGGCGCGACTGGCTCGCGCTCGGCATCGGACTCGTCGCGCTCGTCGCGGCGATCGCGATCGGCCTGTCGGTCGCCGCGCTCGCCACACGCAGCAGCGGCGCCGGCAGCGGCGCGGTCACGGCAACCGCCGCGCCGGCCGCCGCCACGCCCGCCAACCCCGCGGACGCGCCCGCGCCGACGATCGCGCAGGCGAAGGGCGTGGCGTTCGAGCCCTACCGCTTCGTCGACCCGACGCTGCCGGCCGTGCCGCCGGGCGCCGTCAAGCGCTTCACCGTCGGCGTCGACCAGCACGTCGTGCAGGTCTCGGCCGCGCTCGCGCCGACGGAGGCGTGGACCTACACCGTCAACGGCACGGGCTACCCCGGCACCGCCGCCTCACCGCCGATCGTCGTCAACGAGGGCGACCGCGTGCAGATCCGCTTCGTCAACGGCGGCTCGAAGGCGATGCACGTGACGATGGCGCACTCGATCGACTTCCACTCCGCCGAGGTGGCGCCGAACCAGTACTACAAGGACGTCGCGCCCGGGCAGAGCGAGACGATCTCGTTCGTCGCCAAGCACCCCGGCGTGTTCATGTACCACTGCGCCACGCAGCCGGTGCTGATGCACGTCGGCGCCGGCATGGCAGGCATGATGGTCGTCCGCCCGAAGGGCCTCGCGCCGGTCGACAAGGAGCTGTGGATCACGCAGGGCGAGTACTACCTCGGCAAGCCCGGCGCACCGACCGACATGGCGAAGCTCGCGGCCGAGAAGCCCGACGTGATCGCCTTCAACGGCTACGCGGACCAGTACAAGCAGCACCCGATCGCGGTGCGACGCGGCGAGCGGATCCGCATGTGGGTGCTCAACGAGGGACCGTCGAAGTGGAGCGCCTTCCACGTGATCGGCACCGTCTTCGACACCGCGGTCGTAGAGAACACCGCCTTCCACGACTCGCAGACGATGAGCCTCGCGCCCTCGCAGGGCGGCTACGCCGAGTTTACGCTCGACCAGCAGGGCAACTACCCGTTCGTGACGCACGCCTTCGGCGACATGATGAAGGGCGCCGCCGGGATGCTGCACACCGAAGGCGCGCCGGCGATCCCGGCAGGCTGACGGGGACGAAGGCGGCTCGTTTCACCTCCCGGGAGTGGGGTAGCGCTTGAGGGCAGCGCACCCCGACCCTCCGGGAGGTGAACGTTTGATGCCGAAGACCACCGCACGCGGCACCGCGAAGCAGAGCGAGCTGCCGGACACGCTCAAGCGCTCCCCCGCGAAGGCGCAGCGCACGTTCGCGAAGGCGCACGACGCGGCCGCGCAGGAGTACGGCGAGGGCGAGCGCGCGCACCGCGTCGCCTACGCCGCGTTGAAGCACTCGTTCGAGAAGGTCGGCGACCACTGGGAGCCGAAGGACAGACCGGGTCCCTCCGACCCGCGCGCGAAGAACCCGCGGGCGCGCGAGAACAGAGGCAAGACGTACGGCGGCGTCGACTACGAGGGCCACACCCGCCAGGAGCTCTACCGCCGCGCCGCGAGACTCGGCGTGCGGGGTCGCTCGCGCATGAAGAAGGGCGAGCTGGCCGAGGCGATCGCGCGCAAGCAGTAGCCGAGGCGACGTCCGCGCGGCAGCTACGCCGGCGCGAAGCGGGCGAAGTAGCCGAGCGGGCTGCCGAGGCGGCTCTCGAAGCGCAGGCCGGCGCGCTCGGCGCGCGTGCGCAGCTTGCCCGGCGCGACCCAGTGCGGGTCGCCGAACAGCTCCCCCACCACCACACGGCCGCTCGGCTTCACGACCCGCGTCAGCTCGCGCAGCGCTGCTTCCTGGTCGGGGATCTCGCCGAGCACCGTCACGAGGTAGGCGGCGTCGAAGGTGTCGTCCTCGAACGGCAGCGCGCATGCGTCGCCTTGCAGCGCGTAGATGTTGTCGAGGCCGCGCTGCTCGGCGCGCAGCAGCGTGTGGTCGAGCATCTCCTGCTGCAGATCGAACACGTCGAGGTGCCCGGGCGCAATCCAGCTCGCGACCTCGAGCGCGTAGTAGCCGGTGCCCGGTCCCACCTCGAGGATCCGCTGGCCCGGCGCCGGCGCGAGCGCCTCGCGCAGCCGCGGACGCGTGGTCAGCGGATGCGGCGCCTGCACCCAGAAGCGCTGGTTGTACGGGCACGCGGACGGGTTGCGACGCCACCACAGGGCGGCGCCCACGAGCGCGACTCCGACGGTGGTGGCCGTGCGCTTGAAGGTGATGCGCATCGGAGCCAGTCTAGGCCCCGGCGCCGAGGGGCCGGCGCGTAGTGGCCAACGGCGATCCGCACGGAGACGCCAACACGCCTATCAGGTGCTTCGTCTTGCCGCTCTTCGGAATATCATCGGCGGAATGGCGAGCTTCGGTGCACCGCCGACGATCGCCGATCGTCAGGCCGCCTGCCCCTTCTGTCAGCCGGACCCGCGGCGCGTGTACCTCCACAAGCCCACCGCCTACGCGTACCTCGCCCAGGACGCGATCGCGCCCGGGCAATCGCTTGTGATCCCCTTGCGCCATGTGGGGTCGCTGGCGGAGCTCTCGCCGAGCGAGCTGGCAGAGGTCGTCGCGCTCGCGCTCGAAGCGCAGGCCTGTCTGAGAGCCGTCGGTTACGACGGCGTCAACTTGATCGTCAACGACGGCCCAGCCGCCGGTCAGCAGATCCCCCACCTCCACATGCACGTGCTGCCGCGGCGCGCGGGCGACCTCGCAGAGCCGAGCCGCTGGCTGGCCGCGGAGCTGTTCGACCGGCTCTACCAGCCCGATCGATCCGAGTTCGTGTCGCTCCGAGGACGACTTCAGAGCGAGGCCGTTCGCGGAGAGGCATCAGCCGGGTACCCCACGCCGAACGCCGGCAACTGCGCCATTCACGTCGGCAGCGGGTGCTCCATCGCACCCGACGTGATCCTCGGACACCCTGCGACGCGGACGCCCACAGCCACGGAGGTGCGGATTGGCCCGCGCAGCGTCGTCCGCAGCGGCAGCGTCGTCTACGAGGGGGTGCGCATCGGCGCCGGTGCCGACATCGGCCACGGAGTGGTCATCCGCGAAGGCACGACGCTGGGGGACGACGTGTACGTCCTCCCGGGCACGCAGATACATGCGGACGTGACGATCGGCGACGGCGCACGCGTCCACGGCTTTGTCGGGAACGGCTCGGTGATCGAGTCCGACGCCAGCAGCCACGGACTTCTGGTCCATCGCTACGAGGGCCGCCGGCGCGGTGACGTCGAGGACGCGCCGCGCATCTGCAGCGGAGCGGTCGTGGGCACGGGGGCCGTGGTGATCGGCGGCGTCGTCGTCGGCGCCGGAGCGGTCGTCGCCGCGGGCGCCGTCGTGACGCGGTCCGTCCCTCCGAACGCCGTGGCCGCGGGTGTGCCGGCACGGCATACCGACGCCGTCGTGGCCGACATCGCATGAGCGCAGACGCCGTGCTGCCACAGCCAGCCGCGCTGGTGTTCGACATCGGCGACACGCTGCTGCCGGCCACAGCGATCGCCGATCTCGCCCTGTCGGCCGCAGCGGACTGGCTGTTGCAGCGGACCGGCGTCGATCCCGACCGCTTCATCGCCGCCTATCGCAGAGCGGATCAGCGGCAGCACGGCGCGACCGTCAACCACCTGTGGGGTCTTCCATTGGAGATCTTCGGCGAGGCGTGCGGCGAGCTGGGCGTCCCCCCAAGCCTCGGGCTCGCCGTCGGGGCCGTCTACCGCGATCGCGTGCGACAGGCGATCCGCTACGACCCGGAGCTCGTGCGGACCTTCCATGCGCTGCACGACGCCGGCATCCGCCTCGGCATCGTCAGCGACGGAACAACGGTCGAGCAGCTCGATACGTTGCACCTGCTGGGTGTTCTGCCGTTCGTCGACGCCCTGGCGATCAGCGAGGACGTCGGGTGCGAGAAGCCGCGTCCCGAGATCTTCGAGACGGCGCTCGCAGCGCTCGCGGTGCCTGCCGACCGGGTCTGGTACGTGGGCGACGACCTCGACGTCGACTACCGGGGAGCAGCGGCGGTCGGCATGCATCCCATCCTGGTCGGCAACGACCGGCCGGACGTGCGCAGCATCCGCGCAGTGCCGGAGATCCTCGCGCTTGTGACGCTCGCGGAGGCGCCGTGAGACTGCTCGACCGGACAGCCACGATCCTCGGGAGCTTCCTGCTGCTCGTGGCCGGGGCGCTCGTCAGCATCGCCGTCACGTCGGTGCCGATCGGCTACGTGATCCTCTCCGGCGCGCTCGTGGTGTCCGTCTACGTCTCCGTGGTCGTCATCGGTCGACTCAACGCGCGGCTCAGACAGGGAGAGTCTGCCGACGACGACCGCCTCGCCGTGCAGACGGTCTACGACGACTCCGAAGCGGCCAAACGCGACCTGTACGCGGCGATCCAGGCCGCCAAGTCGGCGGTGACGCTGCTCGGCATCAGTCACCGATCCCTCCTGAGCGACGACAAGTTCCTGGAAGCGATCGACGCCTTCCTGGCCAACCGGAACGCCCGACTCGTCATCCTCTTCGCCCACCCCGCGTCGGACGATCTCGCGCAGCGCGCGATTGACGAGGGCGATGAACCGGAGACGTTCGCGTCCGACGTCCGTACCAATCGTCGCCGCTTCGAGGTGTGGGCCACGCGCCATGCATACAAGTCGTGCATCGAGATTCGCTACTACCGCGGCTATCCGACGTGGCGGATCGAGGCGATCGACGACCAGGAGCTGTTCGTCTCGTGCTATCCCGAAGGCAGCACCGGCCAGCACTCGGTCGTCCTGCGACTGGTGCGCTCCGGGCGTCAGGGCTCGTTGTTCGACGCCTTCGCCAACCAGCTCGCGCGCATCGCGCGCGCCAGCACGGTGGCGCCCACGGACACGGCGAACCTCGAGCTGCCCAAGGCCGAGTAGCTGAGCGGCCGCATGTGGCTGCGCCGTCGCGCCGGGCGCCTCCGGTACGGTCGGCGCACCGTGCCCGCCTCGCGACACGACGCCGACGCGCTGCGCGGCCTCGAGGCCGTCCCGCTCGACCTGCCGGTCGGGCTGGAGCTCGAGTGGCTCGGCGTCTCCGGCTACCGCATCGCCTACGAAGGCGTCGCGCTGTTCGTCGACCCCTACGTCTCGCGCGTGCCGCTGTCGAGCCTGCTGCTGCGGCGCAGCGCGCTGCCCGACCCGGCGCAGCTCGACCGCTGGGCCGGCGCCGGCGGCGACGACGTCGCGGGCGTGCTGGTCGGGCACACGCACTTCGACCACGCGGTCGACGCGCCGGCGATCGCCCATCGCTTCCGCGCGCCCGCGTACGGCTCCGCCTCGCTCGTGAGACTGATGCAGCTGCACGGGCTCGGCGGCCTCGCGGTCGAGGTCGAGCCGTACCGCCGCTACGAGCTCGGCCCGTTCGTCGTCTCGTTCACGCCGAGCGCACACTCGAAGCTGATCCTCGGCCGGCGCGTGCCGTTCGACGGCGAGCTGAGCTGCGAGCACCTGCACGGCCTCGCGCCGAGCGCCTATCGCTGCGGACAGGTGTGGGGGATCCGCATCGAGGTCGCCGGCACGAGCTTCTACCACCAGGGCAGCGCGAACCTCGTCGACGCAGCGCTGCGCAACGAGCCGGTCGACGTGTTCCTGGCGGGAATCGCCGGTCGCTCGGTCACGCCCCGCTACTGGGAGCGCGTGCTGCCGCGCCTGGACCCGCGCGTCGTCGTGCCGACGCACTACGACAACTTCTTCAAGCCGCTCGGCGAGCGGCTGCGCTTCGTCAGCCGCGTGCGGCTGGAGCGCGTGCCCGACGAGATCCACGCCGTCAGCCGCGACGCGACGCTCGCGGCGTTGCCGCGGACCGACGCCGACCGCCCGCCCGTCGCGTGAGCGAGCTCGCACGGCGTTTCCAGCAGGCGCGCGGCGACGAGCGCCTGGCGCTGCTGGAGGGCTTTCACGCGCTCAAGCACGCGCTGCGCTTCGGGGCTGAGGTCGAGCTGGTGGCGGCGGCCGACCCGGACACGCTGGAGCGGCTCGCGGCCGAGCTCGCGCCCGACCTCGCCGGCCGCTTCCGCGCGCTCGCGCAGCCCGTCGACGCCGCCGAGCTGGAGCGCCTCGTGCCGCGCGCGCCGCGCACGCAGGTCGTCGCGCTCGCGCGGCGTCCGCCCTTCCGCACGCCCGACGCGGGCCTCGTCGTGCTGCTGGAGGACCCGCGCGATCTCGGCAACGTCGGCGCGGTCGTGCGCGTGGCGGCCGGCGCCGGCGCTGCCGCCGTGGTGTCGACCGGCCTGCACGACCCGTGGGACCCGGCGGCGCTGCGCGGCGCGGCGGGCCTCCACTACGCGCTGCCGGTCGGGCGCGCGCAGGACGCCGCGCTCGGCGACCGCCCGCTGCTCGCGCTCGACCCCGACGGCGACGTGCTCGATCCCGCTGCGCTGCCGCCGGACGCGGTGCTGGCGTTCGGGACCGAGCGTCACGGCCTCTCGGACGCGCTGCTCGCGCGCGCGGACGCGCGCCTGCGCCTGCCGATGCGCGCCGGCGTCTCCAGTCTCAACCTCGCGACCGCGGTCGCCGCCGTGCTGTTCGCGTGGCGGCTCAGCGACGCGGGCGCGGGCGCGGGGCCGCCAGGGTGAGTCTGCCCTTGAACGTCTGACCGCCCAGCACGATCGTCACGCGCACGGTCACGCGGTGGCGCTTGCGGAGCACGCTCAGCGCTCTGCGCGAGAGCTTGATCGTCAGTCTCACATGCCCGCTCGCCGGCACCGTGAACGAGCGCGCGCCGAACGCGATCGCCTTCGTCTTGCCGTGCTTGGGGATCGTGAAGCGAATGCTGCCGCGCAGTCTCGGCGTCGCGTCGAACGCGAACACGAACGCGTTGTGGCGGTTGAGTCTCGCGCTGCGCGTGCGCAGTCTGACGCTCGGTCTCGCGCTCGGTCCCAACGGCGGCGGCGCAAGCTGGTCGGACGCCGTCGTGAAGGTGTGGTCGGCGCCGCTCGCGACCTGCACCCCGTCGCGGAACGCGACGACGCGGAAGTGGTACGTCGTGCCGGCCACCAGCCCGGACACGCCGGCGCTCACGCCGACGGCGGCGCCACCGGCGCCCGCCGAGGCGGTCCCGCTGCTCTGGCCGTAGGCGCTCGTCGTCCCGTAGTCGAAGCGGTACGTCGTCTCCGCGCCGCCGGGCGTGATCGAACCGGCGAGCGTCGCATCGCTCTTGCTCACCCCGGTCGCGTCGCCGGTCGTCGCGACCGGCAGCGTCGTGCTGGTCGAGCAGGACGGCTGGTCCGTGTCGATGCTCCAGCCGTTGAGCGTGCCACCGCTGTCACCGGAGAAGTTGTCGGTCACGCGCAGCGTCCAGGTGCCAGCGCGGTCCTGGCCGGCGAACGCCGTCAGCGGCTCGTCGGGCGCGTAGGTCGCGCCGAGCGATCCGGCGCCGTCGGGGACGTCCTGAATCTCCTGGGACGCGGCGTCGTCGAACGTCACCGGCCCGAACCAGTTGAGGCCGGAGAACGGCGTCTCGACGAGGTCGACCCTCGTGCCGGCCGGCGAGGTCAGCCACACGTGCAGGTCGCCGACCGCGGTGTGGGTGATGTTCACCGTCGCGCGCAGGTGGTCGATCCGTCCGCTCGACGGCACCGTCAGCGTCGAGACGGCGCTCGTGCTCGTCGGCGCGTTGTCGGCGATCCCCTTCGGGAACGAGTCAGCCGAGGAGAAGACGCTGTCGCCGGCGCCGAGGGAGATCGTGAGCGGCACGTCGAACGCGCCCTGGGCGCTCGTGACGTGCAGCGTGAGCTGGACCTGGCTGCCGCACGCGAGCGTCGGCGCGAGCGTGAGCGCATAGTCGGTCGCGTTCGTCGCACTGTGGCCGGCGGCGATCGTGCCGAAGTCGGCGTCCGGCACGACGACCGACACGCCACCCGTCGGCGAGCTGAGCGTCCCGTGCACGTTGGTGAGGTCGACGAGGCCGGGGTTCTGGAGCAGCACCGCGAAGCGCAGCACCTCGCCGGGCTCCGCGACGCCGTCGCCGTCGCCGAACGCGCCCGAGTCGTCGTAGGCGCTGTCGAGCGCCTCGACCAGATGCGGCGGCCCGAACGACGCCTTCGCGCGGGTCGCGTTCGGGCTTGTCGTGACCGCGCCGAAGCCCATCCCGCGGGCCGCGAACACCTGCCAGATCGCGTCGTGGTGGGCGCCGCCGTCGTCGGCCTGATCGGCCAGCAGGATCGCGTCGCGCTCGTCGAGGTACGACGGGTTCAGCGGCGAGAAGCGCATTCCGTCCGTGATCAGTCGGCGGGCCGTGACCGCGCCGAGCGCCTTGCGCAGATCCCACAGCGTCTCCGACCAGATCTCGCCGTCGTCGTGGACCTCGAACGACGGGGTGCTGCTGTCGAAGCCGCCGACGCGGCCGAGGTCGGCGTACGTGAAGCCGCCGCTGTGTCTGGCGGTGGCGCTGCCGACGCAGGCGGAGGCGCCCGAGCCGACGGAGCAGTCGAGCGGCTGGTGGCGGATCCCGCGCACGCTGTTGTCCGTGACGTACTCCCCGACGCGGACCTCGCCGTCCGCGCCGGTGTCCGACGCGAAGCCGTGCGCGACGAGGTAGTCCATCGCGTACCAGTCGCTCCAGCCCTCGCCCATCGCGGCGGACTGGTTGGTCTCGAGGCCCTGCGCGTGGAGCGGATCGACGAGGCGGTTCGAGAGCCCGTGCGTGTACTCGTGGTAGACGACGCTCGCGTCGTCGCCGCCGTTGACCGCCGGCCACGGCGCACCGCTCAGTCTCTGGAACAGGTACATCTGCATGCGCGGCGAGGTGCCCTCGCCGAACGTCGTCATGTTCGCGTTGTCGGTGCCGCCGCCGTCGTCGGCCTCCGCCTGCACGGGGTCGTCGCCGAACGGGCCGCCTCTCTCGAAGTTGCCCGACGAGGCGGTGAAGTCAATCGGGTCCTGCGCGAGCCAGTCGTGGAAGGTGTTGACGTAGTAGAAGACCTGCGTCGTCGCCTCCGCGCGGTTCGTCGGCTCGGTCGTGCCGAAGTTGGCGCCGTCCCACGTGCACGTGGCGGTGAAGCTCGAGCAGAACTGGCCGCTGGCGGGCAGGACCGGCGTCTGCAGGTAGATCCAGTTGCCGCCGCCGCTCGGGCCGATGTCCACCGGCGCGCCGTCGGTGTTGCCGTCGTCGTTCGGGTCGGCGTAGGCGTGCGCGTTCGGGCCGGTGAGCGTCGTGGCGGAGGCCGCCAGCCATCTGCTGATGTCGACGGGCGTCTGCGTCCCGCCGACGGCCGCGCCCGGGTGGTAGTCGAAGACGTCCGCGGTCGCGGCGAAGTCGGTCAGCGAATGCCGTGCGAGCAGCGCGCCGGTGTTCGCGTCGATCGCCTCGTCGAACACGTACGGCCCCTTGCCGGCGACCGTGACGCGCCACGCGAGGCGATCCCCGCTCGGCGACTCGAACGCGACGAGCCGTGCCGCGTCGCCGTTGCTGAACGTGGTCGCACGCTGCGGGCCCGCGCTGGTGCTGGCGCGCGGGAGCGCCGCCTTCGCGCCCACGTCGCCCTGCGCGATTCCGAGCGCCTGGGAAGCGGTGAGCCGCGGCGTCGTCGTCGGCAGTGACAGCCCGCCGAGCGGCGGCCCGCTGGCGGCGACCACGCGCCCGTCGCGCGTGACATGCACACGCAGCACGCTGTCATAAGCAGGCACGCCGCCGCGCATCGGCACCCACGTGAGGTGCGTGACGCCGTCGTTGGAGGTTGTGCGCACGACCAGCCGCAGCGCAGCCAGGTCGGCGTCGGTGAGCCCGAAGACGTTCGCGTGCGCCCGCACGTAGGCAAGCGCGACGTCGGCCGCGTCGCCCGTGCGGGGACCGCTCAGGAAGCCGTTCGTGCGGTCGAGCACGCGCACGCCGCCGCCGACCGGATCGGTCGCGACGTGCGCCTCGATCCCGAGCCGCTCGGCCAGCGCGTGACGCGCCGTGCGCATGCCGGCCGGGATCGCGGCGCGCTCGCCCGCGCGCGCGTCGAACTGCGGGCGCGCGCCGGCCGGCGGGCCAGGCTGCACCGCGGCAGCAGGGACCGCCGCGACGGCCGTCAACGCCGCCGTGAGCACACCGATTGCGATCCGTCGCACGCCCATCACCGCTTCCCCTCGTCGCCTCCGCTTGCCGGCGCGGAACGGTATCCCCACCTTTCGGTGCGGTCAACCGAAGGACAGCCGCGGCCTGGACACACCGCAAGGCGATGTATGCTGCGTACATCGTGCGCCGCACGCAGATCTACCTCGCGGACGCGCAGGAGCGCGCGCTCGCCGCGCGCGCCGAGCGCGTCGGACGCACGAAGTCGGCGCTGATCCGCGAGGCGATCGACCGCTACCTCGAACCGAGCTCCGCCGAGCGCAGTGCGCTCGCGCAGATGCGCGCCGCGGTTGCGGGCGCGAGCGGCTGCGCGGCCCACCTGCCGCCGGGCGAGCAGTACGTCGAGCAGCTCCGCGCGGGCGATCGCGAGCGCGCACGCGAGCTCGACGAGCGGCTGCGCGGACGCTGAAGACATGCACGTCCTGGACACGTCGGTGCTGATCGACGTGCTGCGCGGCTCGCAGGCGGCGACCGACTGGCTCGCCGGCCTCGACGAGGTGCCGCTGTGCTCTGAGATCACCCGCGCCGAGGTGCTGCGCGGCGTGCGCTCGCCTGAGCGTGCTCGTACCGAGCGGCTGCTCGACGCGCTGCGCTGGGCGCCGGTCGACGAGGCGATCAGCCGCCGCGCCGGCGAGCTCTGCCGGCGCCACCGCCGCAGCCACCGCGCTCTCGGCGTCGCCGATCTGCTCGTCGCCGCGACGGCGCTCGTGTACGAGGCCGAGCTGGCGACCGGGAACGTGCGCCACTACCCGATGTTCCCGGGGCTGCGCCCGCCGTACGTCGCCTGAGCTTCTGAGCGGCCCCCAGCCGATTCCCAGCCCGCTCTCAGACGGGCGTGGTGCCATGTCGCCGTCGTTCGAGTCCAATCGACCCGAGGAGCATGTGACCGTGGACAGCAGACGCAAGCGCGCCGTGGCGATCGGCGCCGCCGTGGCGGTGGCGGTCGCCGGCGGCGGCGTCGCCTACGCCGCCGCGACCAACACCGACCCGCGCGACGCCGTGCTGAGAGATGCCGCGCAACGGCTGAACGTCAGCCCCGACCAGCTCAGATCGGCGCTCTCGGGCGCGATCGGCGACCAGCTCGACCAGGCGGTGAAGGACGGCAGACTCACGCAGGCGCAAGCCGACCAGATCAAGCAGCGGATCGCCAGATACGGCGTGCCGCTCGGCGGCCCGGGCGGTCCGGGCTTCGGCCACGGGCCGTTCGGCGGTCCGGGCCACGGTCCGTTCGGTCCCGGGCTCGACGTCGCGGCCTCCTACCTGGGCCTCACGAGAGCGCAGCTCGGCAGACAGCTCCAGACCGGCAGAACGCTCGCGCAGATCGCGAGCGCGCAGGGCAAGTCCGTCGACGGCCTCAGGCAGGCGCTCGTCGACGCCGCCAGAACGCAGCTCGATAGAGCGGTCGCCGACAGACGGATCACCTCCGACCAGCGCGACCAGATCCTCAGAGACATCCAGCAGCACGTCGCCGACCTCGTCAACGGCAGAGCGCCCGGCCCGCTCGGCGGCCGTGACTGGCACCACGACCGTGGCATGGGACCGGGCGGTCCTGGCGGCCCGCCCCCAGGCGGCTTCCCCGGCCCCTGATCCTCACCGGGAATCACCTCTGGGTTAACGATGGCGGGCCCCCGATGATCGAGGGCCCGCCGTCAGCTCGTCGCACGCTATCTCGAAGAAGAAGAAGTTCTAGAGATCGTGGCTATGCGGATGCGCGTGTGCGAAGAAGAAGTAGAAGAGACGGATCTCCGCCCAGAAGCACCCGCGTGCTTGTAGACGTAATCCGCGCGATCAATGGTTCGAAAGGGAGAGATACCGGTGCGTGCGTCGAGCTGATGCTTCGGCCCCAAACCTTCCGGGGCAGCAGGATCGAGCCTGCTTCGAAGGGTCGTGAAGGGAAGCTTGCTCTCGATCTCGTATCCCCGGCCCACCGGCATCGCGCGGGCGAGGTGCCGGTGGATCAGAAGGTTTACGAGGACGAGAACCGGAACCATCACGACCGTCGTGGCCGTGATGGGATCCATCGCTTCGCCCTACCGACCCAGCTTCCTCGACATCGACTGCTCCTTTCTCTTGAGGAGGTTCCACACTCGATTCTTTCAAATCGACTGGTCGCCGTCAGCGCCCGTGGAGCGTGTGCGACGCTCCGCCGATGCGCCGCATCACCTGGCTCGGCCACGCGACCGTGCTGCTGGAGCTCGCCGGTGCGCGACTGCTGACCGACCCGCTGCTGCGCCGGCGCGTCGCGCACCTGCGCCGCCACGCGCCGCGCCCGGTCGCGCTCGGCCCGGTCGACGGCGTGTTGATCTCGCATGCGCACCACGACCACCTCGACCGTCCGACCCTGCGAACGCTCGCGCGCGCGGAGACCATGGCCGTCGTGCCGCGCGGCGTCGCGCCGTTGCTGCGCGGTCTGCCGTTCGGCGTCGTGCGCGAGGTGCGCGCCGGTGACGCGGTCGCGGTCGGCGGCGTGCAGGTCGAGGCGGTCCCCGCCTGGCATCCGACGCGCCGCTTCCCGCACCGCGCGACGCACGCGGCGCTCGGCTACCTCGTCGAACGCGTCTGGTTCGCGGGCGACACCGACTTCCACCCCGAGATGGAGGCACTGCGCGGCCGCGTCGACGTGGCGCTCGTGCCGATCTGGGGCTGGGGACCGACGCTCGGCCCCGGCCACCTCGACCCGGCCTCCGCCGCGCAGGCAGTCGCGCTTGTGCGGCCCGAGGTTGTCGTGCCGATCCACTGGGGCACGCTGCTGCCGCTCGGCATGCGCCGCCGCCACCGCGCCGTGCTGACCGCACCGGCCACGGCGTTCGCTGCTCAGGTCGCGCGCGCGGCGCCACGCGTGCGCGTCGTCACGCTCGCGGTCGGCGCGTCGCTCGACGCGTAGTCCGCTTGGCCGAGGCGCCCAAGCCAGCCGCGCAGCAGGCGGTGGACCGCCTCTGCCCCCACGACCTCCTCGCGCGGCCACGGCAGCGCGACCGGATGCAGCACGAACGGGTGCGACTGCCCGCCGCCGAGCCCGCCGTGGGAGCCGACCAACTCCTCGAACGCCGCCACCTCGTCAACCTCTGCCCAATACGTGCTGTTGACGACGACGTCCGGGCAGCTCGCGAACGCGTCGGTGCGCTTAACGTGCGCGGCCGCGCGCGGGCCGAACGGGGCGAGCGGGTCCTCGCCCTCGACGCGCGGCCCGCCGTCGTCGTCGAGCAGCCGGCGCCCACGCGCACCCAGCACGACCGCGCCGTCGCGCTCGGAGCGCACCAGCACGAAGCCGATCCCCGGGTGGGTGCGCAGCGCGTCGAGCAGGCCGGGCCGGCGCGCCTCGATCTGCTCCAGCGTCACGCGACCAGGCTCGCGCGGGAACGAGATCAGCCCGAGGTTGCCGGACGCCATCACCGCGACCTCCGGCAGCTCGGCGGCCGCTGGCTTGGGCGCCTCCTCCCCGTTGCCCGCGCCGGCGAGCGCCTTCGCCGCGCGTCCGGTGACGGTCGGGCGCGCAGCCAGCTCGGTGAGGCCGGCACCAGCCTGCGCGCGCCCCTCCTCCCCGCCGCCGACCTCCGCGTGCACCGCCGCCCCGCCCGCGTGGCGCTGCACGAGCGCCTCCAGCGTCTCGCCGTAGCGCTGCAGGAAGGTCGCGCCCTGCGACTGCCCGTGGTCGCTCAGCACCACCAGCTCGTACGGGCGCGGCGCGTGCTCGACCGCGCCGGCGATCCGCGCGATCGCGCGGTCGACGCGGCGCAGCGTCGCGAGCGTGTCGGGCCGCTCGACGCCCGAGTGGTGCGCGACCTCGTCGTAGGCGAGGAACGTCGTGTAGACGACCGGCCGCCCGGCGAGCACGTCGGCCGTGACGGCGGCGACCTGCAGGTCGAGCTGCACGATCGTCGCGTACGCGCGCACGAACGCGTAGGAGACGCCGCGCTTGATGCGCGGGCGCACGTCGCGGCGGCGCTGCTCGATTGCCGCGAAGCGCTCCGCGACGACCTCGCCAAGCGCGCGCAGCAGCGTCAGCGCGACCCCGTACGGGCTCGCGAAGTAGGCGAAGTAGTCCTGACCGAGGCGGCCGTGACGCTCGCGGTCGAGGACGGTCGACATCGTCAGCATCGAGTGCGGCGCGTCGCCGGAGAGGATGTTCGCGCGCGAGGCGCCGTCGCCGTGGAGCAGCCCTCTGCCGTCGGAGTGGCGGCGCTCCAGCTCGGCGGCGTCGCGCGGATGGTTCGTCACGATCGCCGCGCCGCGCTCCTTCTCCCACCAGCGAAACGCCGGCATGTCGCCGTTGGAGCCGTGCAGGATCCCCGCTTGGCAGGCGCCCGTCTGCGAGGACCAGTCGGTCTCCCAGCGCTCCAGCCGGTGGCTGCCGTCGTGCACCCAGCGGGCGAGCGCCGGCGCGTTGCCGTCGCGCAGTGCGCGCCGCAGCACGTCGTGCGCGAGCCCGTCGATCTCCAGGAAGAGGACGCCGGGCACGTCGCTTTGCACCGCGAGCTTGGTGCGCTTGAGCTGGCGCACGACGACGTGCCGGGTCCACAGGTCGCCGTTGTCGAGCGCGAGGATCGCCTCCGCGACGCTCGTGAGCGCGGTCAGCAGCAGCGTCACGACAAGCGCGCTGCCGAAGTCCTCGACGTGGACGCCGTAGTCGATCTGCGCGATCGCCAGCAGCACGAGCGCGTTGAGCGCGAGCGCGCCGAGCCCGAGCGTCAGGACGGTGAACGGCAGCGCGACGCGGATCAGCAGCGGCCAGATCAGCGCGTTCGCGAGCGCGAGCAGGGTCGCCAGGATCAGCGCGGCGCCGAAGCTGTCGGCGTGGAAGCCCGGCAGCAGCGCGCTCAGCAGCAGCAGCGCACCCGCGTCGACGAGCGCGACGGTGGCGAGCCGGCCGAGCAGGCGTCGCATGTGGGGAGCCTACGCCGGTTCGTTCGCCCTGCCCACCCTGCGGGCAAACGTCCGTTCCATCCGGCCCGCGCGCCATCGTGGACGGCACGATGCGCCTGCTCCACACCGCAGACTGGCACCTCGGCCGCGCCTTCCACGGCGAGGATCTGCTGCGCGCGCAGGCGGCGTTCGTCGACTTCGTCGTGGACGCGGCGCGGGAGGCGGCGGTCGACGGCGTGCTGATCGCCGGCGACCTGTACGACCGCGCGCTGCCGCCGGTCGACGCGGTGCGGCTGGCGAGCGAGGCGCTGGCGCGGCTGGCGGAGGTGGCGCCGGTCGTCGTCATCTCCGGCAACCACGACTCGGCGGCGCGACTGGGGTTCGGGGCGGAGCTGCTCGCGCGCGCGGGCGTGCATGTGCGCACCGACGCGCTCGCGGCCGGCGCGCCCGTGCCGCTCGGCGACGGGTTCGTCTACGCGGTCCCCTATCTCGAGCCGGATCTCGTGCGCGAACCGCTCGGCATCGAGGAGCGCTCGCACGCCGCTGCGATGGCGGCGGCGATGGCGCGCGTGCGTGAGGACGCCGCTGCGCGCACCGGGCCGGTGGTCGTGATGGCGCACGCGTTCGTCGCCGGCGGCATGCCGTCGGAGAGCGAACGCGACCTCGCGGTCGGCGGCGCGGCGAACGTGCCGGCGTTCGCGTTCGAGGGCGCCGACTACGTCGCGCTCGGCCACCTGCACGGGCCGCAGGTCGTCGGCGGCGGGCTCGGACGCTATGCCGGCTCGCCGTTGGCGTTCTCCTTCAGCGAGGCGGGGCAGTCGAAGTCGGTCGCCGTCGTGGAGGTCGTCCCGGGCGCGCTGCCGCTGGTGGAGCTGCTGCCGACGCCTGTTCCGCGCGCGTTGGCGAACGTGCGCGGCACGCTCGACGAGCTGCTCGCCGACCCGCGCCTGGCGGACGCCGAGGACGCGTGGGTGCAGGCGACGCTGACCGACCCGGTGCGGCCGGCTGACGCGATGGAGCGGCTGCGCCGCCGCTTCCCGCACGCGGTCGCGCTCACGTTCGACCCGCAGGGCGAGGGCGCGCGGCCGGAGGACTCCTACCAGCGCCTGCGCGGCCTGGACGACGACGAGCTGGTGCAGCGCTTCGTGTCCGACACGCGCGGGCGCGCGGCGGACGACGACGAGCTGGCGCTGCTGCGCGACGCGCTCACGGCGCGGCGGGTGGCCGAGCTGGCGGCCTAGGCCGGCGTCATGCGGCTCCACCGCCTGCGCGTCTCCGCCTTCCAGGCGTTCGCCGGTGCCGAGGAGGTCGACTTCGACGCGCTATCCGAGTCGGGCTTGTTCCTCCTGCACGGCGACACCGGCGCCGGCAAGACGACGCTGCTCGATGCCGTCGCGTTCGCCTTGTACGGGCAGGTCCCCGGCGCGCGTGCGCGCGACGCGCGCCTGCGGAGCGACCACGCCGACGCCGGGACGCGCACCGAGGTCGAGCTGGAGGTCACGCTGCGCGAGCGCCGCCTGCGGATCCTCCGCCGCCCCGCTCAGGAGCGCCCGAAGCTGCGCGGCGAGGGCGTCACCGAGGATCCGCCCACCTGCACCGTGCAGGAGCTCGATCCCGCCGGCGAGTGGGTCACGCTCGCCGCCCGCCCGGACGAGGCGAAGCACGAGCTCGACGCGCTGCTCGGCATGTCGTGCGACCAGTTCTGCCAGATCGTGCTGCTCCCGCAGGGCGAGTTCGCGCGCTTCCTGCGCGCCGACAGCAGAGAGCGCCTGCCGCTGCTTGAACGCCTCTTCGGCACGGACCGCTTCGCGCGCGTGGAGCACTGGCTGAACGACCGCCGCAAGGCCGCGTGGGCCGAGCTGCAACGGGCATCGCAGGACGTGCGCGAGATCCTCGCGCGCGTCGCCGAGGTCGCCGACGAGCCGGCGCCCGAGGAGATGGACCTGGCGGCCGAGTGGGTCGCAGGACTGGGCGTGCGCGCCCACGCCGAAGCCGAGTCCGCGGTCGCCGCGCGCACCGCCGCCGCCGCCGCGCGCGCCGAAGCCGAGGCGGCGCTCACCGCGGCTCGCGCAGTGGAGGAGCGCCGCTCCCGCCACGCCGAGGCCGTCGAGTCGCTGGCCCGCTGGGAGTCCAGACGCCCGCAGCGCGACGAGGCGGAGTCCCAGCTCGCCGCCGCCCGTCGCGCCGCCCCGCTGGCAGCCCTGCTGGCGCGAGCTGTGTCACGCAGGGCCTCCCATACCGACACAGAACGACACACATCGACTGAGGAACTGCGGGCGCGGGCGGCCGAGGCCCGCGAGGAGGCCGGCGCGCTCGACGCGCTCGTGGCGGTCGAGGCGCGGCTGGCCGCGGCGGACGAGCAGTTGGCGGCGCTCGCGCGAGGCGCGGAGGAGGCCGGGGCCTGCGCCTTGGCGGCCACCGCAGCCATCGAGGAAGCGGCCAGCACGCGCGCCGCCCTCGATGCCACCGTGCAGGCCGCGCGCGACGCGGCCGCCAGCGCGGAGCGCCTGGCGGCCGAGGCCCAAGCCGCGGGCGAGCGCGCCGAGCAGGCGACCGAGCGCGATCGCCTGGCGGCCGAGCGAGAGCGCGCCGACGAACGCCGACGCACCGCAGTGGACGCCGAGCAGAACGCCCACGCCGCCTGGCTCGACCTGCGCGAGCGGCGGCTCGCCGGCATGGCCGCCGAGCTGGCGGCGGACCTGCGGCCCGGCGAGCCGTGCACCGTCTGCGGCGCGACCGACCACCCGGCGCCCGCACACGCCACCCCGACCGCTGACGCCGCCGAGCCGGCCGCCACGGCGGAGCGCGCCACCCGCTCCCTTCCCCTCGATGCCGATCGCCGCACGCCCAGCTCGCTCGCCGAGCAGGAGCAGCAGGCTCAGGCCCAGCACGAGCGGGCCGTGCAGGAGCGCGCAAATGCCGAGCGCGCCTTGGCGGAGCTGGACACCGCGCTCGCAGCCGCCCGCGCCGTGGCCGGCGACATCCCCGCCGACCAGCTCGCCGCCGACGCCGACCGCCTCGCCGCCGAGCTGACCGCCGCCCGCACGGCCGCCGCGGGCGGCGACGCCGCCGACCAGCAGCTGACCGCGCTCGCACAGCGCATCGAGGCGCACGAGCATGCGCGCCAGCAGGCGCAGCACGAGGAGGCGACCGCCCGCGCGACACACGCGGAGCGCAGCAGCGCCCTCGAAGCCGACCGCACGCGCGTCGAGCAAGCGCGCGGCGATGCTCCCTCGATCGCCGAGCGCGCGCAGGCGCTGCGCGCCGAAGCGGACGCCGCCGAGCAGGAGGCGGCCGCGCGCGAGGCCGGCTTTGCCGACGCCGCCGCGGCGCGCGCCGCGCTGCTCGACGCGGACGCCCAGCAGACCCTCGCCCAGCGCATCGAGGACTACGACCGCGGACTCGCCGAACGGCGAGCGCTGAGCGAGCAGCTCGCCCGCGAGCTGGCCGAGGACGACGGCGCCGCGACAGGCGACACACACGCGACCGACACCGCCTCGCCGACCGCGCCCGCTCCTCTCCCCCTCGATGCCCTCGCGGCCCGCGCCACAGAAGCGATCGAGGCCGACGAGCACGCCACGAAACGGCACGCCCTCGCCGAGCAGCGCCTCACCGCGCTCAGACGCCTCGCCGCCGCGCTCGAGGCCGCCCTCACCGACCTCCAACCCGTCGCCGAACGCGAGCGCACGATCAAAGAGCTGGCCAGCCTCGTCGACGGCACCGGCGCGAGCAACCGCTTGCACATGCGCCTCTCCGCCTACGTGCTGGCCGCTCGCCTGGAGGAGGTCGCGCAGGCCGCGACCGTTCGCCTCGAAAAGATGTCAAACGGCCGCTATCAGCTGATCCACACCGACGAGCGCGCGCGCGGCGAGCGGCGCGCCGGGCTGGAGCTGCGCGTGATCGACGGCTGGACCGGTCAGCAGCGCCCGCCGGCGACGCTGTCCGGGGGCGAGACGTTCCTCGCGAGCCTCGCGCTCGCGCTCGGCCTCGCCGACGTCGTTGCCGCGGAGGCCGGCGGCAGCCGCCTGGAGACGCTGTTCGTCGACGAGGGCTTCGGCTCGCTCGACGAGCGCACGCTCGACGAGGTGCTCGATGTCCTCGACGGCCTGCGCGAGGGCGGCCGCACCGTCGGGATCGTCTCCCACGTCGCCGAGCTGCGCCAGCGCATCCCCGCCCGCCTGCGCGTGATCAAGGGCCGCTCCGGCTCGCGCGTCGAGCACGAGCAGGCCGCGCTCGCCGGCTGAGCGCGCACGCCTACGGCAACGCGGGTAGGACTCCGCAGCATGTCCTTTCTCCCCGACACGATCGCGCGCGTCGACCGCACCGTCGGGGAGCAGTTGGAGCGGCAGGTGCGCGACCACCACCGCCGCCGCCTCGCCAAGCTGGGCCACGCGCACGTGCTGGAGCAGCTCGCCGATGGCCGGCAGGACAGCCCGTGGGCCGCCGGCGACCCGCCGCCCCGCGCCGGCAACGAGCTCGACGTCCTGGTCGACGGCGAGCGCGCGATCGGCGAGATCTGCAGCGCGCTGAAGGCGGCCAGATCGCACGTGCACATCGCCGGCTGGCACGTCACCCCGTCGTTCGCGATGGAGCGCAGGGACGACTCGCCGCCGCGCACGCTGCGCGAGCTGCTCGCGGAGCTGGCCGAGCGCGTCCCCGTGCGCGTGCTCGTGTGGGCCGGCCCGCCGGCGCCGGTGTTCGAACCGAAGCGCTCCGACGTCAAGCAGGTCCGCGACGAACTGACGCGCGGAACGCGGATCAGATGCCTGCTCGACGCGCGCGAGCGCACGATGCACTGTCACCACGAGAAGCTGGTGATCGTCGACGACGAGATCGCGTTCGTCGGCGGCATCGACCTCACCTCGCTGTCCGGCGACCGCTGGGACGACGAGGAGCACCCGGCGCGCGGCCGGCTCGGCTGGCACGACGTCGCGACGCGCCTGCGCGGCCCGGCGGTCGCAGACGTCGCCGAGCACTTCCGCAACCGCTGGCAGGAGGTCGCGCACGCGCCGCTCCCCCCGCCGAGACCGCAGCCGCCGGCCGGTGACACGACCGTGCAAGTCCTGCGCACGGTCCCCGACCACACGTACAAGTTCATCCCACGCGGCGACTTCCGCATCCTCGACGCGTACGTGCGCGCGCTGAAGTCCGCGCAGCGGCTGATCTACCTCGAGAACCAGTTCCTGTGGTCGACGGAGATCGCCGAGATCCTCTCCGCCAAGCTGACCGATCCGCCCACCGAGGACTTTCGTCTCGTACTGCTGCTGCCGGCGCGGCCGAACAACGGCGCCGACACGACGCGCGGCCAGCTCGGCCGGCTGATCGAGGCGGCCGACGGCAGCGACCGTCTGCTCGCCGCCACGATCAGCGCCCGCTCCGGCACCCGCACGCACGCGCTCTACGTGCACGCGAAGGTCGGGATCGTCGACGACCGCTGGCTGACGGTCGGCTCCGCGAACCTCAACGAGCACTCGCTCTTCAACGACACCGAGATGAACGTGCTCACGCAGGACGAAGGGCTCGCGCACAGGACGCGGCTGGAGCTGTGGTCCGAGCACCTGGAGCTGCCGGTCGAGCGGGTGGACGGCGACCCGGCGCGCGTGGTCGACGAGCTGTGGCGCCCGATCGCGAAGGACCAGCTGCGCTTGCACCGCGCCGGCCTCCCCCGCACGCACCGGCTGATGGAGCTGCCCGCCGTCTCACGCCGCACGAAGCGGCTGATCGGCCCGATGCGCGGGCTGCTCGTGGACGGCTGAGCGCTACGCGGCGAGCGGGTCGAGCCAGCGCACGCGCGCAAAGCGTGCAAAGCCACGATCCCGCGTGGCCACCGTCGCGCCGTGCTCGATCGCGACCGCCGCCAGATGAGCGTCCGGCACGAGGTTTCCGCGCGCGTCGGCGTCGGCGATCACCTGCCGCACGATCTCCCAATGGCGCTCGCCGGCGGCGACGGGAACACAAGTCGGCTGCTCGAACAGTCCGTCGAGGAAGCGGAGCGCCTCACCCAGCGGCGTCGGGTCCGCGAAGACCCGCGGGTTGGTGACCACGCGGAGGAAGCCCGCGACGGCGAGGTCCGCCAGCGCAAAAGGCTGGTCGGAGTTGACCTCGTCGACGAGCCACGCTCGCATCGCCGCATGGCCGTCCTGATCCTTCCGGTGCGCGAGGACGAGGACGTTGACGTCGGGCAGGATCACGTCTCGTCCATCAGATCGCGAACGGCCGCGTTGTTCGTGAGGTCGACGCCGGGCAACGTTCCGGCCTCACCGAACGTCACCGGCTCGTAGCGTGTGCGACCCCGTCGCGGTCGTCGAGCGATGCGCTCGCGCAACGCTTCCGTCACCAGCTCGCCGAGCGTTCTGCCTTCAGCAGCGGCACGTTGCTTCGCGCCTCGCAGAACGTCGTCGTCGATGCTGATGGTCGTTCGCATGCATCAAATCATACAGGTGGTGCATCAAGATGCACCGAGCGGCCGGCTAGCGTTCGCCGCGTGACCGGGGCGCCTCAGGAACGGGTGGACGGCCTCGCGGTGCGCGGGCTCGCGGTCGGCCACGGCGAGCGCCCGGTGCTGCGCGACGTCTCCTTCGACGCGCCGAAGGGAACGGTGACGGCGCTCGTGGGCCCGTCGGGCGCCGGCAAGAGCACGCTGCTGCGCTGCCTCAACCGCCTGCTCGTGCCGCACGACGGCAGCGTTCTGCTCGACGGCGAGGACACGGCCGCGCTGGAGCCGACGATGCTGCGCCGGCGCGCCGGGCTGGTGGGCCAGATTCCGGTGATGCTTCCCGGCAGCGTGCGCGAGAACCTTGCGTACGGGCTCGACCCGGCTGCAGCGGCAGACGACGCCGCGCTCGCAGAGGCGCTGCATGCCGCCGGCCTCGCCGCCGCCTTCCTCGACCGGCCGGCCGGCGAGCTGTCCGGCGGCGAGCGGGCGCGCGTCGCACTCGCACGCGCGCTCACGCGCAAACCGGAGCTGCTGCTGCTCGACGAGCCGACGGCGGCGCTCGACGCGGCTGCCGCCCGGCACGTCGGCGCGACGCTGCGCGCGCTCGCGCACGACGGCCTCGGCGTCGTCGTCGCAACGCACGACCTCGCGTTCGCGCGCGAGCTGGCCGACCGCGTCGTCGCGCTGCGCGACGGCAGCGCGGTCACCGGCGCGCCCGCGGAGCTGCTCGCGGCCGGCCCCGTCGGGGAGCCGCCCGCATGAGCCAGCCGCTCGTGCAGGTGCTCGCGAGCGCGGCGTTCGTGCTCGCCGCCGCATGGCTCGCGTACCGCCAGCGCCTCGGCCTGTCGCGCTCGCTGCTGACCGCGGCGCTGCGCGCGGCGGTGCAGCTCGCGGCCGTCGGCGCGCTGATCGCGCTCGTCTTCAAGGTGCCGGTGCTGGCGATCGCGTTCGTCGCGATCATGGTCGCGACCGCCTCGCTGACGGCCGGCTCGCGCATGCGCGCGCTGCCCGGTTCGCGGCGCATCGCGATCGGCGCGATCGCACTGCCGGCGCTGAGCGCCGTCGGCGTCCTGCTGCTCGTCGGCGCGTTCGACGCGACGCCGCGCGCGACGATCCCGACCGCCGGGATCCTGATCGGCGGCGCGATGCTCGCGACGACGCTCACGGGCCGCCGCCTGGTCGAGGACCTCACCGCCGGCGCGGACGAGATCGAGGCGCGCCTGTCGCTCGGCGACCGCGCGCGCGACGCGCTCGTGCCGCTCACGCGCCGCGCGATCGCCGGCGCGATGGTCCCGCTCGTGGACCAGACGCGCAGCGCCGGGCTCGTGACGCTGCCTGGTACGTTCGTCGGCCTCGTGCTCGGCGGCGCCTCGCCGGAGACGGCCGCGCGCGTGCAGCTCACCGTGCTGCTGACGCTGCTGCTCGTGCAACTTTTGAGCGCATTGCTGACGGCCGAGCTGGTGACGCGCGCGGCGACGCTGCCAGGCGAGCGCGTCGCGGTGCCCGGCGCAGTCTGACGCGCGCGGTACCGTCCGCGGGTGCGCAGCAGGCGGACGCTGTCCTCCCCGGGCCGCGGCGCGCGGCGGATTCACCCCTCGGTGCTCGTCGCGTGGCTCGTCCTCGTCGTGCTCGCGCTCGCTGGTTACGTCGCCTTCCGCGTCGCCACGCGCGAGTCCTCCCAGCCGGCGTCCGTCGCCGCCGCGCTCGTCCGCTTCCGCGCGCTGCCGCCGAGCGCGCGCACGCTTCCGTCGGCGCTGCGCGGCCATGCGCTGCAGCCGGGGGTGTACGTGTACGACACGCGCGGCGTCGAGGTTTCGCACGTCCTCGGCACACGCCGCCACCCCTACCCGCGGCGCACGACGATCACAGTCTCCGTCACGCCGGGCGGGTGCCTGTCCACCCGCTGGGACGTGCTCGCCACGCGCCACGACGCGGCACTCGTCTGCCCGCCGCGCGGCGCTGGCTGGCGCCTGGTCGACCAGAGCGAGGAGCACGAGTTCGCCGGCCACGTCGACCGGCGCACGTACGTCTGCACCGCGTCGTCGGCGGACGGGCCGCCGCGCATGCTGCCCGGCGCTGCCTGGCACAGCCGCTGTGCGATCCCCGGCACCACGACGATCGACGACGGCGTCGTGGTCGGCGCCCGCACCCTGCTGCTCGACGGCCGCCGCACGCGCACGCTGCTGCTGCGCGAGGTGACGCGCGTGCGCGGCGACACGGTCGGCGCCGGCACGTCGTTCACGTGGCTGCTGCCGGGCTCGGGCGTCATCGTGCGCCGCACGCTCGCGAACGCGAGCACGACGCAGACGATCGTCGGGCCGGTGCGCTACGAGGAGCGCGCGACGCTCGCGCTCACGACGGCCCAGCCGCTGCACTGAGCCGCACCGACGCCAGGTGTGTTGCGCTCACCCCGCGCGCTGCGCGACGATCTCCAGCCGCACCCAGCGGATCTCGCGCTCGGGCAGCCGCGCCGCCACGTCGCGCACGAGCTGCGCGCCGGTCTCCGGACCGAGCTCCATCACGAACGTGCGCAGCACGACGCTCGTGAGGAAGCGCTCCAGCTCCTCGTCGGAAGCGAAGCGCGTGACGCGTGGCACGAGGCCTACGTCCATGCGGTCGAAGCCGGCGGCGCGCAGCCGCGGCTCGGTCTCCTCGACGCCGGCGTACGTCCACGGATAGTCGTGGTGGCCGAGCGCGTGCAGCGCCTCAAGCACGGCGGCGATGTTGCCGGCGCCGCCGCAGTCGACGACGAGCTGCCCGCCGGGGCGCAGCACGGCGGCCAGGTGGCGGAAGAGCGCGTCGTGGTCGCGCACCCAGTGGAACGTCGAGGTCGAGACGATCGCGTCGACCGGCGCAGCGCCGCCGAGCGGCCCGTCGAGCGGCTCGCCGAGGTCGGCGTGCACGAACGAGACGCGCGCGTCGCCGGCGAAGCGCTCGCGCGCCACGTCGAGCATCGCGGTCGAGCCGTCGAGCGCGATCACCCGCCCGTGCGGCAGCCGCTCGAGCACCGTCGCGGTCACCTGCCCGGTCCCGCATCCGGCGTCGAGGACGGTCTCGTCGCCGCGCAGTTCCAGCCGCGCGACCGCGTCATTGCCGCGCGCGTTCATGGGCGCATTGAGGGTGTCGTAGGCGGGCGCGTCCCACTCCCGCTGATCCGTAGTGTTCGTCATAGCGTACAATCGTACGCGATCACGGTTTCATCGGCAAGCCCCGGTCATCAGCGTTCAGAGCGACGCGACCCAGCCTAGACCTGCGCTGTCACGCGTCCGATGAACACCACCGATAGCGGGTATTCCCCAGCTATGCGTCGCCGTTCAGTGGACTCCAGCGCGGTCGCGAGCGTCGGGTACGACGCCGGCTCGCGCACGCTCGAAGTCGAGTTCGCCGGCGGCGCGATCTACCGCTATCTCGACGTCCCCCCGCGCGTGCACGCGCAGCTCCTGAGCGCCGAGTCGGCCGGCGGCTACGTCAACCGGCGCGTCAAGCCGTATCACCGCTCCGTGCGCGTCGCACCGCGACGTACACGTGCACGCCCGGAAGCCCCTTCCCGGCCCCGTACGCGGGGTGCCGCGTGACGTCGAAGCCGCTCGCCTCAAGCCAGTCGACGACCTCGGCCGGCTCGTAGAGCCGCAGCACGTGCTCCTCCTCGCTCGAGCGGCCGTCGCGCACGAGCGCGATGCGGCGCGTAAGCGTACGGGCAACGCGATCCTCTGCGAACTCGACGCGCATCACCCAGTCGTCGCCCTCGTGTCGCGAGCGTCGGCGTCCTGCGGGCTCACGGCCGGGCGCGGCGGCGTCGAACACGAGCAGGCCGCCGGGCTCCAGCGCGGTCGACGCGCGCTGGAAGAGCGGCTCCAGGCTCGGCGGCCCGCCGTAGTTGACACATTCGCCAATCGCCGTGATCGCGACGCAGGGAGGAAGCTGCGCGTCGTGGAGCGAGCCCTCCGCGAACATCGCACTCGGCGCCCGCTCGCGCGCAATCGCCAGCATGTCGGCCGACGCGTCGACGCCGAACGCCTCGTACCCGGCGTCGAGCAACGCGGCGGCCCAGATGCCGCTGCCACAGCCGAGGTCGACCACGCGCCCTTCCTCGATGCCCGCCTCACGCAGGCGGGCGAGCACGAACGGCGCGGCGTCGCGCGCCCAGCCGCCGAACGCGACGTCGTGCACGTGCGCGAGATCTGAGCCGTAGAGCGTTTGCTGCATCTCGCCGCGATCTTAAGACGAACGCGTGCCGATCTGACACTCCCCCACTCGTACGCTCGCCGGATGCCCGCCGCCACCGTCCCGGCCGCCGACGGCTACGCCCTCGCGCTCGAGGAGGCTCGCCGCGCCTTGGACGCGCAAGAGCGGACCGTCGCCCAACTCTTCACCCGCTCGGGCCTGCTGATGTCGGCGGCAGCAATCGTCACGTCGGTCCTCGGCGGTTCGACCGTGGCGGGCGCGACGGTCGATGCTGCGGCATGGATCGCCATCGCCTCGTTCGCGGCGCTCACCGGAGCCATACTCTCGATCCTCCGGCCACGGCAGACCTTGGAGTTCGCGCTTCATCCAGCCCCGCTCGTCGAGCGGCTCGTCGAGGCGCCGACCGTGCCGCACCCTGCGGACCTGCGACGAGAGTTGGCGCTTCACATGGGCGGGAGCATTGATCGCAATGCGTGCGAGATCAACGCCATGGTCGCGTCGTTTCACATCGCCAGCGTGCTTCTCGCACTGGAGATCGTGGCGTCGGTCGTATCGATCGCCACCGTCGACTAACGTCGAGCACATGAGACCGGTGACTCAGCGCCAGCGCCCACAGCCCACCACCCCCAGCCCGATGATGGGGCAGTTCGGCGAGCCGGCCGGATCGCCGCCGCTCCCATGGCCCAAGTACATCCTCGCGCTGCTCGGCTTCCCGGTTCGGACGCCGAAGATCTGGGATCAATGGGAGGATCCTCAGGGCTGACGCCCTACTTCACACTCCCCGCCAACAGCCCCTGCACGAAGAAGCGCTGGAAGGCGAGGAAGACGAGCAGGGGGATCGCGAGCGACAGGAACGAGGCGGGCGCGATCAGCTCGATGTTGGACCCGAACTGGCGCGTCTGCGAGAAGATCGCGACCGTCAGCGGCTGCGTGTTGCGCCCGAACGTCAGCGCCACGATCAGGTCGTTCCAGGTCCACAGGAACTGGAAGATCGCCAGCGACGCGATCGCCGGCAGCCCGAGCGGCAGGATCAGCCGCGTGAAGATGCGCCACTCCGACGCCCCGTCGATGCGCGCCGACTCCATGATGTCTCTCGGGATCCCGATGAAGAAGTTGCGCATCAGGAAGATCCCGAATGGCAGCCCGAACGCGACGTGGAACAGCACCAGCCCGAGGATCGTGTCGAACAGGCCGGTGTCCTGGTAGATCGTGAAGATTGGGATCAGCGCGACCTGCAACGGCACGACCAGCAGCGCGATGACGCCGACGAACAGCCAGTCGCGGCCGGGGAAGTCGAGCCACGCGAACGCGTAGCCGGCGAGCGACGCGACGATCACCAGCAGCGCCGTGTTGAAGACGGCGATCTGCACCGTCGTCCACAGCGCGCTCGTGATCGCGGAGTTGTTGAAGATCGCCTTGTAGTTCTCGAACGTCGCGAGGCTCGGGTGGGCGATCACGTGCCACCACCCCTCCTGCGTGATCGACGTCGTCGGCAGCAGCGACGTCAGCAGCAGCCCGAGCGTCGGCACGAGCCACAACACCGCCAGCACGGCGAGGATGACGTTGAGCGGCCCGCGCGCGACCGCGCGGCCCACGCGCGCGGCCCACGGCTCGCTCGTGCGCGCGCGCTCGCGCGGCAGCGCCACCGCCTGTCCTGCCGCTTGTCCAGAGGCCTCCATCAGACGCTCACCCCCTCACTGCTCCCGCCGGAAGCGCCGCACGTTCAGCGCCAGCACCGGCAGCACGAGGATGAACAGGAACACCGCGATCGCAGAGCCGAGCCCGAAGTCGTTCACGCCGCCGAACGACGTGCGCCACATCGCCAACGCAATGACGTTCGCGTCGTCCTGCGAGGACTGCGGTGCGACGCTCAGCACGATGTCGAACACCTTCAGGACGTTGATCACCATCGTGATGAACACGACGCTCAGCACCGGCGCGAGCAGCGGCACCGTCACGCGCCGGAAGACCTGCCACTCGGTCGCCCCGTCGGTGCGTGCGGCCTCCAGCACCTCGCGCGAGATCGCCGCGAGCCCGGCGGCGATGATCACCATCGCGAAGCCGGCCCACACCCACACGTAGGCGATCATCACCGCCGGGACGATCAGCTTCGGCCCGAGCCAGTTCACACCCGCGAACGGCGCCGCGAACGTCGACGGCGCGATCTTCACTCTGTACGAACCGGGTCTCACGCCCCCGAAGGAGAAGGAGCCGTCGTCGGCGCTCGACGTGCTGGCGACCGCGCCGCCGGACGCGCTCAGCAGTTGCAGGTCTACCCCGCCGAGCCCCTGCTCCCCGGGCTCCACCACGCCCGGTCTGCCGCCGCCGGGCTTGAAGTCACGCCACACGACGCCGTCGATCGCGCCCGCTCTCGGCGTTGGTCTGACCGCGTCGGGCGCGTCAGCCGACACCTGGTCGGACGGGATCGCCGTCAGGCCCATCAGCGCCACCCCGCCCGGTCTCACCACCGCTCTCAACACGTACCCCTGCGAGGGGCTCCCCGTCAGCGCCGGCGACGACGGTTGCGCGGTCGTCAGCGCACCGGATGAAGTGAACGCGTCGTGCACGACCTTCAACGACGCGTTGACCGTCCCCAACGACGGGTCGGTCTGGTCCATCACACGCCAAATCACCCCCGCCGCAAACAGTGAGATCGCCATCGGCATGAAGACGACCGTCTTGAACGCGGTCGACCAGCGGATCCGCTCGGTCAGGACCGCGAAGATCAAGCCGATCGCCGTCACGAACGCCGGCACGATCGCGACCCACAACACGTTGTTCTTGATCGCGGTCAGCAGCGTGTCGGTCGTGAACAGCGCCTTGTAGTTGTCGAAGCCGACGAAGTCACTCCCGCTGCGCCCGAAGAACGAGCGCACGATCGTGCGCACCGTCGGATAGACGAGCCACACGAGCAGGAAGATCAGCGCCGGCGCCAGGAACAGCAGCGGGACGAGCCGCTCGCGCCTGGAGCGGCCCGTCCCACGGCTTGGAAGCGCCGACGCCTCCACTGTCTACCCCTGGCCGTAGGCCTTCGCCGCGGCCGCCTCGAGCTTGGCGGCCGTGCCGTTCACGTCGCTCGGGTTGGTCGCGAAGTCCTGCAGGATCTTCCACTCGCCCTGCCCCGGCGTGCCGCCGAAGGCGGCCGGCGCGAGGTCGGACATGTCGAAGCGGAAGGTTCTGGCGTTCGCGACCGCGGTCGCCACGGTGCGCGTGATCTGGTCGGGGTAGGTGCTGGCGCTCACGCCCTTGTTCGGCGAGGAGAAGCCGCCGCGCGCCGCCCACACCTGCGCCGCTTCGGGCGTCGCGAGGAATCTCACGAACGCTCTCACGGCCGGCGTGTCCTTGAAGACGGTGATCGAGTCGCCGCCGCCGACGACGTCGTTCTCGTCACCGGCTCTGACCGACGGGAACGGGAAGACCCCGTAGCCGGTGCCGGCTCTGAGCTGTGTCTTGCTGGCCACGACGCCGGGCACGAAGTCGCCCTCGATCACCTGCGCGGCCTTCGGCGGGTTCTGGAAGACGACCTCGACCGAGGTGGTGAAGTCAGTCTGCGTCGCGCTCGTTCTGCCGGCGAGGTTGGAGGTGTTGCTCAGCACCTGCGCCATCGTTCTGAGCGCGGTTCTGACGGACGGGTCCGTCCACTTGATGCTGTGCGTTGAGAGCTGGTCGTACTTCGTCGGCCCGGCCTGCCGCAGGTAGATGTTCTCGAACAGGTCGGTGAGCGGCCAGCCATCGGAGCCGCCGATCGCGTACGCGGGCACGCCCGAGGCCTGCAGCGTTCTGCCGTCTCTGAGGAAGTCCGTCCACGTTCTCGGCGGCGTGACGCCGGCGTTTCTGAACGCTGAGACGTTGTACCAGACGGTCGACTTGTTGGCGCCCTTGAAGACGAAGCTGTAGAGCTTGCCGTTGATTTTCCCGAGTCTCACGAGGTCGGGCGGATAATTCGCTTCGAGCGTCGATCTGACGTAATCGAGCGGCTTCACCGCGCCCTTGGCCTGGAACTCTCTGATGAGGCCCGGCTGCGCGATCGTCGCGATGTCGGGCGGATTCCCGCCCTGCACCGCGGTGCTCACCACGGTCGGGACGTTGTCGCCCGCGGAGGTGTACTTCACTCTCACGTTCGGATACGTCTGGTTGAACTTGTCGATGACGGCCTGGAACGATCTCTGCTCGTCGCCGGTCCAGACGCCGACGACCGACACGTTGCCGGAGACCTTCGTGTTCGCGGAGGTGGTCGAGCCGCCGCTGCTGCTCCCCCCACCGCCGCCGCAGCCGGCGAACGCGACCGACGCCACCGCGAGTGCGGCGAGCGCGTGGAGTTGGAGCCGATGTGTCCTCACAGGTCAGTCCTCCCGTCGGGTGTCTCGTCGTAGATCCCGAGCCCCGTCTCCGGATCGAAGAAGTGCAGTTGGCGCGTGTCGACGACGACCTCCGCCGTCTCGCCCTCGCGCACCGACGAGTGGGGTGAGAAGCGGCCCACGATCGTCGTCTGCGTCGGCGGGCCGGCGTCAGCGCCGGCTGCGCCGCCGTCGAGCGTGCGCACCCCGAGATCCTCGGCCAGCTCCTCGATCTGCTCGGTCGCGGCCGGCGGCACGTCGACGCGCGCGTGCACGATCACCTCGGAGCCGAGCGCCTCGCGCAGCTGCACGCGCAGGCGCAGCCGACGGTCGTCGGGCGCGTCGCGCTCCAACGCGGCGTCGTGCAGGTCCTCGGGGCGGATGCCGACGATCAGCTCGCGGCCAGCCCACGCTCGCAGCGCGCCGCGCCGGTCGAGCAGCTCGCGGTCGAGCGCGAGCGTCTGGTCGCCGAGCCGCAGCCGCGGACCGCCGCCGTTCGCGTCCTCCAGCCGTCCTTGCAACAGGTTCATCGCGGGGCTCCCGATGAAGCCGCCGACGAACACGTTCACCGGACGGTCGTACAGCTCCTGCGGCGGCGCGACCTGCTGCAGCACGCCTCTGCGCATGACGGCGACGCGGTCGCCCATCGTCATCGCCTCGACCTGGTCGTGCGTGACGTAGATCGTCGTGACGCCCAGTTCGTCCTGCAGGCGCGCGATCTCGGCGCGCATCGCCACGCGCAGCTTCGCGTCGAGGTTGGAGAGCGGCTCGTCCATCAGGAAGGCCGCCGGCTCGCGCACGATCGCCCGGCCCATCGCGACGCGCTGGCGCTGCCCGCCGGACAGGTTCCGCGGCTTGCGCTTGAGCCACGGCTCGAGGTCGAGCACCTTCGCGGCCTGCCGCACGCGTCTGTCGATCTCGTCCTTCGGGACCTTCTTGAGCCGCAGTCCGAACGCGATGTTCTCGTAGACACTCAGGTGCGGGTAGAGCGCGTAGCTCTGGAACACCATCGCGATGTCGCGGTCGCGCGGCGGCACGTCGTTGACGACGCGCTCGCCGATCCGCAGGCGACCCTCGCTGATCTCCTCAAGCCCCGCGACCATGCGCAGCGCCGTCGTCTTGCCGCAGCCGGACGGCCCCACGAGCACGACGAACTCCTGGTCGCCGATCTCCAGGTCCATCGACGACACGGCGCGCGTGCCGTCGGGATAGACCTTGCTGACGGCGTCGAACGCGACCACCGCCATATGACGCACCTCCTCGGGGCCTACTGGTCGGCCGGCCGGCCAACCTCCTCCGGCAGGACACGTACCACCGCCCCTGAAGCGCCAAACGGAGGAGCGTCGTCAAGTCACCGCCGCCGCGCGCCGATACGTTTGCAGTGACATCAACAGGCCCGCGTGCGCGGAGGCTCCTCTTTGCCTTCACCGTGACAGCGCTCGCGGCGCTGTATGCGTACGCGCTGACCGGCGTCGGCGGCCGCTCAGCCGAGCACTTCTTCACCGACGATCTCTACATCGGGCTCGAGCTCGTCGGCGTGGCGCTGTGCGCGTGGCGTGCGCTCGCCGGCCCCGACCACCGCCTCGCGTGGTCGTGCATCGCCGTCGCGTTCCTGTGCTGGACGCTCGGCGACCTCGCGTGGGTGCTGCTGCCGGCGAGCGGCGACAGCCCGATCACGAACGGGCTCTACCTCGCCTTCTATCCGCTGTGCATCGCGGGCGCCGCCTTGTTGCTTTCACAGGGCAGCGAGCGCGTCGCCGCGCGCATGTGGATCGACGGGCTGCTGGCGGCGCTGACCGCGGCGGCGTTGATCGTCGCGCTCGCCTTCAACCCGATCGTCGCGGCCACCCACGGCAACGCCTCCCAGGTCGCCGTCAACCTCGCCTATCCGCTCGGCGACCTCGTGCTCGTCGGCTTCGTGCTGCTCGCGTTCGCGACGCAAGCGTGGCGGCCGGGGCGTGGCTGGGCGCTGTTCGGCTTCGGGATGGCGCTGTCGGCGATCGCCGACACGCTCTATGCCTACCAGGACGCCGTCGGCAGTTACCACGACGGCTCGCTCGTCGACGTGCTGTGGCCCACAGCGCTGATGTGCTGCAGCTGGGCCGCCTGGCAGCCGTGGCGTACGCCGCCGGGACGCCACCGCTACGGCATCCAGACGTTCGTGTACCCGAGCGCGTTCGCGATCGTCGCCGTCGCGCTCCTGACGTACGACCACTTCGTGCAGGTCTCAGACGCCGCGGCCCTGCTCGCGGCCGCTGCGCTGCTCGTCGCAATCCTGCGCGCCGGGATCACGTTCCGCGACAACGTCGCGCTGCTGCGCGCGACGCGCAGCGAGGCGCTCACCGACGGCCTCACCGGCCTGCCCAACCGCCGCCGCTTGATGCTGGACCTTGAGCAGGCTTTCCACCCCCACGGCCGCCACCACCTGAGGGGCGAAGCCGATGGCGGGATTCGCCCGGCGACGTTCGCGTTCTTCGACCTCGACGGCTTCAAGGGCTACAACGACACCTTCGGCCACGCCGCCGGCGACATGCTGCTCGACCGCCTCGCGGGCCGGCTGGCGGCGACCGTCGCGGGCCACGGCCGCGCGTACCGCCTCGGCGGCGACGAGTTCTGCGTGCTGCTCGACGGTCAGCGTGCGCTCGACGACGACGCCTGTCTGCGCGCGTGCCGCGCCGCGCTTGAGGAGCAGGGCGACGGCTTCCGCGTCGGCGCCTCCTGCGGCGCCGTCACGATCCCCGACGAAGCCGGCAGCCCGACGCACGCGCTTCAGCTCGCCGACCAGCGCATGTACGCCGCCAAGCGGCGCGCGCGCACCTCCAGCCGCGCGCAGACGCGTGACGTGCTGCTGCAGTTGCTGCGCGAGCGCGAGCCAGAGCTGCACCACCACCTGCACGGCGTCGCCGCGCTCGCCGCTGCTGTCGGCCGGCGCATGTCGCTCGACGCCGAGCAGCTCGACGAGGTCACGCGCGCGGCCGAGCTGCACGACGTCGGCAAGATCGCGATCCCCGACGAGATCCTGCACAAGCCCGCCTCGCTCGACGCGGGCGAGTGGGAGCTGATGCGCCAGCACACCGTCATCGGCGACCGCATCCTCGGCGCGGCGCCGGCGATGCGACCGGTCGCCGAGATCGTGCGCGCCTCACACGAGCGCTGGGACGGCGACGGCTACCCGGACGGTCTCGCCGGCGAGCAGATCCCGCTCGGCGCGCGGATCGTCAGCGTCTGCGACGCCTTCCACGCGATGACGACGCCGCGGCCCTACCAGCGCACGCTGATGCGCGACGAGGCGCTGGCAGAGCTGCGCCGCTGTGCGGGGACGCAGTTCGACCCGGCGGTCGTCGAGGCGTTCTGCGTCTTGGCGGTCGAACAGCCTGCGCCCGCTCGCGCGGTGCCTGCGGGCGCAGACCGTCCGCACGCACACGAACGTAGTTGACAGGAGCGGTTGCCGTCCGGTGTGCTGAAAGGCGGGAGGCGCCCGCGCGATGACTGCGGGGCGCGGTCGCCTCCACTTCTCGCGCAAGCCCCCAGATGCGACAGCGGCCGGAGCGCGTCCGCAAGCGCCCCGGCCGCCCCGTTCACCAGCGGTACCAGCCGCGGCGTCCGCCGTCGGCGGCCCCGCCCACGAGGAACCCGATCGCCCAGATCACGAGGGCGGCAATCAGGATCCACCACAGGACGTGCGCCGCAAAGCCGAGCCCGCCCAGCAGGACCAGCAGCAGCAGCAACACGATCAACGCAACCATCGGGTCCCCTTTCGTATTTCGCGGCCGAAGCCGGTGACCGGTCGAGAACGTTCCCGGCGACGGCCCGCGTCATGCGCGGCGATCGGCCCGATGGAGCAGCGGCCCGTGCAGATCCTCGACGCCGGGCCCAGGGAACGCGCACCGCGATCGCCCAAGATGCTGTCCATGCAGAGGACTTCACCCATTCGCCGCTATGTGCTGCTGCGGCATCGCGGGCTCGACGCGAGCGAGTCGCGTTGGAGCATGGAGCGGATCGCTCCGGCTCCGCGCGGCGCGGCCCGCGCTGCGCTCACCGCGCAGCCGTCGAAGCCAGGCGCCGCGCGCGACTAGCGCCGACGCCGGCGGCGCCGCCGCACGAGCGCCAGCAGCGCACCGAGACCGGCAGCCGCCGCGCCGAGATGACGGCGTGACGGACGGCGCGCCAGCGCGGGTGTCGACGCGAACGTGACGTGGGGCGGGGGCGCCGGCATCGCGAACTCTTCCGCGGCGAGCACGTCGTGCGGTCTATCGGACGCGTTCGGCTCCGGCGGCAGCTCCAGCGGACGCTCGGCGTGCCAGGCAGCTTCGGGCGCCGGCATCGCGAACTGCTCGGCGGCAAGCACGTCGTGCGGTCTGTCGGACGCGTTCGGCTCCGGCGGAATCTCGCTGTGCGGGTGCTCGTGGACGCTCATGAGCGCATCTTCGCAGATCGGCGCAACCCCGCACATCTGATGCACCTACGCTGAGATCTGCTTCGGTGCCTATACTCATCTCAAGGCCGAGCGGATCGCCTTCCGCTTTGCGCGAGAGGCCGAGCGAAAGAGAACGTGAACGCAATGAGCAGACTGCTGTTGGTCCCCCTCGAGGACGTCGTCGTCTTCCCGACGATGAATCTGACGCTGACGGTGGACGTCGGCGACGAGCAGCGCGTCCTGCTCGTCCCCCGCCACGAGGGCGCGTTCGCCGGTGTCGGCACCGTCGCCGACGTCAGCGAGCACGTGCGCCTGCCCGGCGGCGGACGCGCGGTCGTGCTGAACGGCCTGCACCGCGGCGTCGCCGGCGCCGCCCACACCGCCCCGGACGGTCGCCTCTACGTCGAGGTCGAGGACCATCCCGACGCCGAGCCGGTCGACGGCCGCACGCGCGAGCTGGAGCGCGAGTACCGCGCGGTGGTCGAGGAGCTGCTGGAGCTGCGCGGCGACGACGGCCGCATCCAGGCGTTCGTGCGCGCGATCAGCGAGCCGGGCGTGCTGGCCGACACCGCCGGCTACTCCCCCGACATCGCCTTCGAGCAGAAGGTCGAGCTGCTGGAGACGCTCGACGTGACCGAGCGCCTCGCGCTCGCGGTCAAGCTCCAGCGCGAGCGCCTCGCCCAGCTGCAGGTACGCAAGCGCATCCGCGAGGACGTCGAGTCGGGCGCCGAGAGACAGCAGCGCGAGTGGTTCCTGCGCAGACAGATGGACTCGATTCGCAAGGAGCTCGGCGAGGACGACGCGTCCGTCGTCGAGGAGTACCGCGCGAAGATCGAGGCCGCCGGCATGCCCGAGGCGGTGCGCGAGCAGGCCGACAAGGAGCTGGGCCGGCTGGAGCGCATGGGCGAGCAGTCGGGCGAGGCGTCGATGATCCGCTCCTACCTCGACTGGCTGATCGCAGTGCCGTGGTCAAGACGCTCGGAGGAGCGGCTCGATCCGGTCCACGCGCGCGAGGTGCTCGACAGGGATCATGCGGGCCTGGACGACGTCAAGGAGCGCATCACCGAGTACCTGGCGGTGCGCAAGCTGCGCGCCGATCGCGGCGTCCCGGACGACAAGAAGTCCGGTGTGATCCTCACCTTGATCGGCCCGCCCGGCACCGGCAAGACGTCGATCGGCGAGTCGATCGCGCGCGCGACCGGGCGCGAGTTCGTGCGCATGTCGCTCGGCGGCGTGCGCGACGAGGCGGAGATCCGCGGCCACCGGCGCACGTACATCGGCGCGCTGCCGGGGCGGCTCGTGCGCGCGCTGCGCGACGCGGGCACGATGAACCCGGTGATCATGCTCGACGAGGTCGACAAGGTCGGCGCCGACTGGCGCGGCGACCCGAGCGCGGCGCTGCTGGAGGTGCTGGATCCCGCGCAGAACCACTCGTTCCGCGACCACTACCTCGACGTCGAGCTGGACCTCTCGCACGTGCTGTTCATCGCGACCGCGAACGTCGCCGAGACGATCCCCGGCCCGCTGCTGGACCGCATGGAGGTGATCCGCTTCGACGGCTACACGACCGCGGAGAAGACGGCGATCGCGCGCGACTACCTGTGGCCGCGCCAGCTCGAGCGCAACGGGCTGAAGCCCGAGGAGGCGACGATCTCCGACGAGCTGCTGCAGACGGTCGTGACCGAGTACACGCGCGAGGCCGGCGTGCGCCAGCTCGAGCGCGAGCTGGGGACGCTGCTGCGCAAGACGGCGACCCGCGTGGCCGCCGGCAGCGTGACCGCGCCGGTGGCGCTCGCGCTCGACGACGTGCGCGACGCGCTCGGCCGCCAGAAGCACTTCCAGGAGGCGGCGATCCGCACGGCCGTGCCGGGCGTCGCGACCGGCTTGGCGGTCACCGGCACCGGCGGCGACGTGCTGTTCGTCGAGGCGGTGCGGATGCCGGGCGAGCGCAAGGACGCACTCGTGCTGACCGGCCAGCTCGGCGACGTGATGAAGGAGTCGGCGCGGATCGCGCTCTCCTACGTGCGCGGGCACGCCGAGGAACTCGGCATCCCCGACGGCGCGACCGACGGCGAGTTCCACGTGCACGTGCCGGCCGGCGCGATCCCGAAGGACGGGCCGAGCGCCGGCGTCACGATGGTCACTGCGCTGGCGTCGCTGCTGAGCGGTCGCCCGGTCAAGCACACGGTCGGCATGACCGGCGAGGTTACGCTGCAGGGCCGCGTGCTGCCGATCGGCGGCGTCAAGCAGAAGGTGCTCGCGGCGCACGCGGCGGGCCTGACCGACGTGATCCTGCCCGAGCGCAACCGCGGCGACCTCGACGACGTGCCGGCCGACGTGCGCGAGCAGATGACGTTCCACTTCGCGATGGGCGTCGACGAGGTGCTCGCGGTCGCGCTGGAGCCGGCGCGAGCGCACGCCGCCGCCTGACGCTTGGCCCTCCCCCGCGCCGGCGCGGCTCCCCCGCCGCGCCGGCGCTCCCTCACCTGTCATCTGCTGGCCGACCAGCCAGTAAGGTGGTGCCACGAGCCGGGGGCAGGGGGCCGCCGGCACGACAGGGCCTGGTTGCGGAGAGACGGGCCCGAAAGGGGGAATCGCCATGACCGGCACACGCCGGATGGTCGCCGCGCTCGCCGCGGCGCTCTGCCTCATCGCGCTCGCCAGCTCGGCGGCGCTCGCCGCCTATCCGAACTCGATGGCGGCCACAGGTGACTCGATCACCCGCGCGTTCAACACGTGCTCGTTCCCGTTCATCGATTGTCCGCAGAACTCGTGGGCGACGGGCACCGAAACGAGCGTGAACAGCTTCTACCTGCGCATCAGGGCGCTGAACAGAGGCATCGAAGGCAGGGCGAGCAACGACGCCAGGTCGGGCGCGAGGATGAGCAACCTGCCCGAACAGGTGAACAGCGCCGTCAGCCAGAGAGTCGAATACCTCGTGATCGAGATGGGCGCCAACGACGTCTGCACCTCCGAAGAGGGCAACATGACGTCGGTCGCCAGCTACAGGTCGAACCTCGAAAGCGCGATGAGAACATTCACCGAAAGGCTTCCGAGCGCGAGGATAAGCGTCGGCTCGATCCCGAACGTCTACTGGCTGTGGAGCCTGCTGCACACAAACAGCTCGGCCGTCTCCACCTGGAACTCGCTCGGCATCTGCCAGTCGATGCTGAGGAACCCGACCTCGACGTCCAGGGAAGACGAAGAACGCCGTCTGCGCGTCCAAAGACGCGAGATCGAATTCAACGGCGTGCTGGCCGAAGTGTGCGCCCTGTACGCGAACTGCCAGTACGACAGGAACACCGGCTACGAATACAGATTCGAAGCCGGCGAGGTGGGCACGCGCGACTACTTCCACCCGACCGTGAGAGGTCAGGCCTCGATCGCGCGGATCGAGTTCCCGCTCGTCACCTTCTGATCGCTTGCATGCTGCGCCGCGGAGGGTTCGAATCCTCCGCGGCGCGGTAGCGTGCTCGTATGAGCACGACCAGCAGCAGCCGGGAGCAGGAGGTCGTCGCGCAGGTACCGAAGGGCCTCTTCATCGGCGGCGAGTGGCGCGAGGCGAGCGGCGGCGGGACGCTGCCGGTGGAGGACCCGTCGACCGGCGAGGCGCTGTGCGAGGTCGCCGACGCGACGCCTGATGACGCGATGGCCGCGCTGGACGCCGCTTGTGCGGCGCAGGCGGAGTGGGCCGCTACCCCACCGCGCGAGCGCGGCGAGATCCTGCGCCGCGCGTGGGAGCAGTTGGTCGCGCGTGAGGACGAGCTGGCGCTGCTGATGACGCTCGAGATGGGCAAGCCGGTCGCCGAGTCGAGAGCGGAGATCGCCTACGCCGGCGAGTTCCTGCGCTGGTTCGCGGAGGAGGCGGTGCGGATTGAGGGCCGCTGGGCGACCGCGCCGAACGGCGGCATGCGGATGCTGACGATGCGCCAGCCGGTCGGGCCGTGCCTGCTGATCACGCCGTGGAACTTCCCGATGGCGATGGGCACGCGCAAGATCGGGCCGGCCGTCGCCGCGGGCTGCACGATGGTCGTCAAGCCGGCGAAGCAGACGCCGCTGTCGATGCTCGCTTTGGCGCAGATCCTGGAGGAAGCCGGGCTGCCCGGCGGCGTGCTGAACGTCTTCACGTCGAGATCCGCGTCGAAGACGACCGGCCCGCTGATCGACGACCCGCGCCTGCGCAAGCTGTCGTTCACCGGCTCGACCGAGGTGGGCCGCCAATTGATGGGCCAGGCATCGAAGAACCTGCTGCGCGTCTCGATGGAGCTGGGCGGCAACGCGCCGTTCATCGTGTTCGAGGACGCCGACCTCGACGCCGCGGTCGAGGGCGCGATGGTCGCGAAGATGCGCAACATCGGCGAGGCGTGCACGGCGGCGAACCGCTTCCACGTGCACGCGTCGGTCGCCGACGAGTTCGCACGGCAGTTGGCCGAGCGCATGGGCGGGTTGAAGAGCGGGCGCGGCAGCGAGGACGGCGTGCAGGTCGGCCCGCTGATCGACGACGACCAGCGCGGCAAGGTCCGCGAGCTGGTCGAGGACGCGCTGGAACGTGGCGCGCAGCGCCTCACCGACGGCGAGGCCGACGGGAGCGGGCGCGGCTACTTCTATCCCCCGACCGTCCTGACCGACGTGCCGGACGACGCGCGCATGCTGCGCGAGGAGATCTTCGGACCGGTCGCCCCGATCACCGCGTTCGCCGACGAGGACGAGGCGATCGCCGCCGCCAACAGAACCGAGTACGGCCTCGTCGCCTACGTCTTCACGCGCGATCTCGACCGCGCGATCCGCGTGATCGAGCGCCTGGAGACCGGCATGGTGGGCCTGAACCAGGGCATGGTCTCGAACGCCGCCGCACCGTTCGGCGGCGTCAAGCAGTCCGGCTTCGGCCGCGAGGGCGGCGCCGAGGGAATCGAGGAGTACTTGTCCGTGAAGTACGCGGCGATCAGAGCGGGCTGAAAAACCGGCCAGCGAACGCCCAAGCGTCACGTGGGGGCGTTAGCGTGCGCGCAACACATCCCCAAAGAGGAGAGTTGCATGCGCCGACGCGCTATGCCTTCCCCCGCGATGGTCGTCGCCCTCATCGCACTGTTCGTCGCCCTCGGCGGCACAGGCTACGCCGCCACCTCGTTGACCGACAACGGTGGCAACGCGGTCGCCGCGGCGAAGAGACACAGAAGAAGCCTCCGCGGGCCGCGCGGCTTCCGCGGCAGGACCGGTCCGCAGGGTCCGGTCGGCCCCACCGGCCCCACAGGCCCCCAGGGTCCCCAGGGGCCGCAAGGCGCGGCCGGCACGGCGAAGGCGTACGCGGAGGTGTCAGGCGACGGCACCCTCGTGAGAGGCCATGCCTTCAACATCGCGGACGCCAAGGTCACGCACATCGGCAGAGGCGTCTACTGCTTCGATCTCTCGGGGATCGGCATCACGACCGACAACGCAGCCCCGATCGCGACGCCGGACTGGAGCTATGGCCCCACGTTCATCGGCGACCAGGTCTTCGTCGTCGCGAACTCCAACGCGAACGCCTGCCCAACCGGTCAGATCGGCGTGCGGACCTACGACACGAGCAACACCGCCAAGGACGTCGGCTTCATCATCGCGTTCATGTAGCGGGCTCGCGGGCGCGGTGGAGCCATGGCTGCACCGCGCCCCGCGCGCGGCCCGCTCAGCGGTCCTCGAGTACGGCTCGTGGCTGCCGGACTTGGCGAGCCCGCCCGCGGCTGACCATGCAGCCGACCATCAGGATCGTCACGTAGAGCCAGGTCGAGGGCGCGCCCAAGCCGTCGGCGACCGCGGGCGATCAGCGCACGCCGAGCGTGACGATCACGTAGGCGATATCTCGGTCGTCTTCAAGGCCGACTTCGTCTCGGGCAGACCGACGGCCGCGCCTCGAACCCGCTGCACGCCTGCACCGGGATCCGCGGGTAGCGCGGGAACGACGGGTCGTCCTTCGAGCGTCTGCAGAGCGAGAAGACCGAGCCGCGGCGGTTCGGGACGAGCTGCTGGTGGGCACAGGCGTTGCAGAGACCGGCGGGCGGCGGAGCAGGCTGGCAGCCGGGCTCGGGCTCGGGCTCGGACACCCCGTCACTATACTTTTTGAAGCATGCAGACGTTCACGCGCCTCCTCGGCTTTCTGCGCCCGCACCGCCGCGGCGTGATCGTCTCCTTCCTGTTCGCAGCCGCCGCCATGGCCGCCGGCGTCTCGATCCCGTGGCTGACGGGCCAGGCGATCGGCGCGATCACCGACGGCGCCCGCTCCAAGCTGATCCTGTTCGCGCTGCTCGTCGCCGCCGCCGGCCTCGCGCGCCTCGGCCTGTCCGTCGGGCGCCGGCTCGTCGCCGGGCGCGTCTCGTTGGCCGTCGAGTACGACCTGCGCTCGCGCCTGTACTCCCACCTCCAGGAGCTGGAGCTCGGCTTCTTCGACCGCCAGCAGACCGGACAGCTGATGTCACGCGTGACGGTCGACCTGCAGGCGGTGCGCTTCTTCCTCGGCTACGGGCTGATCTTCATCGGCCAGTCGTTCTTCACGCTTGCGCTGGCGGCGGTCGCGATGTTCATCTACCAACCGGTCCTGGCGCTGATCGCGCTCACGCCCGTCCCCTTCGTCGTGCTCGTCGCGTTCCGCTACGGCCGCCGCTCCCGCCCCGCGATGCAGGAGGTGCAGCAGCGGATCGCCGAGCTGAGCGCGGTCGCGGAGGAGAACGTCTCCGGCGTGCGCGTCGTGAAGGCGTTCGCGCGGGAGGAGCTGCAGCTCGAGCGCTTCCGCCACCAGACCGGCCGCGTCTTCGACCAGGCGATGTACACGACGCGCCTGCAGGCGCGCTATGCGCCGCTGATCGGCTTCCTGCCCTACCTCGGCCTCGCGGCGATTCTGCTCGTCGGCGGACACGCAGCGATCAGCGGCTCGATCGACATCGCCCTCTTCACCGCCTTCTACGGCTACGTGCTGATGCTGACCGGGCCGATGCGCACGCTCGGCTACATGCTCGGCGCCGCGCAGCGCGCGACCGCCTCGGGCGCGCGCATCTTCCAGGTGCTCGACCGCACGCCGGAGATCGTCGCGCCGGAGGGCGCGCCGCCGCTGCCGGAGGGCCGTGGGCGCGTCGAGCTGCGCGGCGTGTCGCTCACCTACGACGGCGCGGTCCAGCCGGCGCTGCGCGGCGTCGACCTGACGGTCGCGCCGGGCACGACGGTCGCGCTCGTCGGCGGCACCGGCTCGGGCAAGACGTCGCTTGTCTCGCTCCTCCCCCGTCTCTACGACGCCACCTCCGGTTCGGTGCTGATCGACGGCGCGGACGTGCGCACGGTCGACCCCGGCTCGCTGCGCCGCGAGATCGCGATCGTGACCGACGACCCGTTTCTGTTCTCCGCGACCGTCCACGACAACATCGCCTACGCGCGTCCGGACGCAACGCGCGAGGAGGTCGAGGCGGCCGCACGGCGCGCGCATGCCGACGGCTTCGTGCGCGAGCTGCCGGACGGCTTTGACACGCTGATCGGCGAGCGCGGCCTGACCCTCTCGGGCGGCCAGCGCCAGCGGATCGCGATCGCGCGCGCGCTGCTCGCGAACCCGCGGATCCTCGTGCTCGACGACGCGACGTCGTCCGTCGACGCGTCGACCGAGCAGGAGATCAAGCAGGCATTGGCGGAGGTGATGGAGGGCCGCACGACGTTCGTCATCGCGCACCGCCTGTCGACGATCGCGCTGGCAGACGAGATCGTCGTGCTCGACCACGGCCGCGTCGCCGCGCACGGCACGCACGACGAGCTGCTCGCGCAGGAGGGCCTCTACCGCGAGATCGTCGAGAAGGGCCTGCCGGACCAGGTCTTCCTGACGCGCAAGCCGGTCGAGCAGAGCGATCCGGGCGCGGCCGCCCCCGCCCGCGCGAACAGGCGTGCGCCCGCGGCACGCGCCGCCGCCGCGCTGGCCGCGTCGCCCGCCCCGGCCCCAGCCATCCGTCGCGACGAGGGCGTCTCCGCGCTCGCCTCCGGCGCGCTCGGCTCGCTCACCACTGCCGGCCGCGAGCAGGACCGTCTCGCCGATCTGCGCCGCCGCCTGCGCCAGACCGGCGGGCGCGGCCGCAAGGTGCGCGGCCTGCTGGAGCTGCTCCGCCCCTACCGCGCACGCGTGGTACTGATGTTCGCGACGCTGCTGCTTGCAACCGCCGCGACGCTCGCGCCGATCCCGCTCGCCAAGCGCGCGCTCACGACCATCCAGGATCGCGACCTGGCGCGCCTGGACCGCACCGCCGCGATCTTCCTCGCCGCCGCGCTGCTCGCGTGGGGCGCCTCGTCCGCGCAGACCTACCTGACCGGCTGGGTCGGCCAGCGCGCGCTCCAGGACCTGCGCGGCCAGCTGTTCCAGCACCTGCAGTCGCTCTCGCTCGGCTTCTACTCGCGCGTGCGCTCGGGGGTCGTGATCAGCCGCCTGACGAACGACGTCGAGGCGCTCGACTCGCTCATCAGCGACGGGATCGTGACGCTGTTCCAGTCGACGCTGACGCTCGCCGGCGTCGTCGTGCTGCTGGTCGCGATGGATCCCCAGCTCGCGCTCTACACGTTCCTCGCGATCCCGCTGCTGGCGGCCGGCGCGCTCGCCTTCCGGATCGCCTCGGCCGACGCCTTCCGCCGCACGCGCGAGCGGATCGCGGCGATCACCGGGTACCTCCAGGAGACGCTGTCGGGCATCCGCGTCGTGCGCTCGTTCGGGCAGGAGCGGCGCCACATCGCGCGCTTCGCCGACCTCAACCAGGCCAACCGCGCGGCAAACCTGACGACCGTCAACCTCAATGCCGCCTACTTCCCCGGCGTGGAGCTGCTGTCCTCGCTCGTGACCGTCGGGATCCTGCTGGTCGGCGGCTTCGAGGTGATCCACGGCGATGCGCAGACGGCCGTGGTGTTCGCCTTCATCGCCGCGCTGAACCTGTTCTTCGACCCGATCCAGCAGCTCTCGCAGCTCTACACGACCTACCAGTCCGGCATGGCCGCGCTCGACAAGATCTTCGAGCTGTTGGACGAGGAGCCCGAGCTGGTCGATCGGCCGGGCGCGATCGTCTTGGACGAGGTGCGCGGCGAGCTGTCGTTCGAAGATGTGTCGTTCCGCTATGGCGCGGACGATGCGGGTTCGTGGGCGCTGCGCGACGTCTCGCTGCGCGTCGCGCCCGGCCAGACCGTCGCGTTGGTCGGCGAGACCGGCGCAGGCAAGTCGACGTTCGCGAAGCTCGTCGCCCGCTTCTACGATCCGACGCTCGGCGTGGTGCGCGTCGACGGGCATGACCTGCGGGATGTCGCGGCCGGCTCGCTGCGTTCACGCATGGGAATCGTGCCGCAGGAGGGCTTCCTGTTCAGCGGCACGGTCGCGGAGAACATCGCGTTCGGGCGGCCCGACGCAACGCGCGCGGAGGTGGCCGCCGCGGCCGAGGCCGTCGGCGCCGACGCGTTCGTGGAGGAGCTGCCGCTCGGCTACGACACGGAGATCGGCGAGCGTGGTGTGCAGCTCTCAGCGGGCCAGCGCCAGCTCGTCGCGTTCGCGCGCGCGCTGATCGCCGACCCTCGAATCCTCGTGCTCGACGAGGCGACCTCGAACGTCGACATCCAGACGGAGTCGCGCATCGAGGAGGGGCTGCGAACGCTGCTCGCGGGCCGCACCGCGATCGTGATCGCCCACCGCCTGTCGACGATCCGCCACGCCGACCTGATCGTCGTGCTCGACGGCGGCCGCATCGTCGAGCAGGGCACGCACGAGCAGCTGCTCGTCGCCGACGGCGCCTACGCGCGGCTGCATCAGGACTGGGCGGAGCAGGCGGTGGCGTAGCGCCGTTGGGCGCGCTATCGTTGCGGGCCGCAGGGGCGAGCCGCCGGTGTCGGCGGGGCCTCGCTCTTGCTAAGAGGATTGACATTCGGACCGCCCCGGGGCGGTCCGAATCGTTAATCGGAACTCGGCCGCACGATCCGGGCGCTGAGGCACTGCTCGTACCAGTGCCACATGAATGCCCGCTCCGGCCGTCGGGCAAGTTGCTGGTACGCCGCGTATGCGACGAGATCCGCAGCCTGGAGCCACTGGCTGCCCCGTGCGTCGCGCTTCCAGGGGTCCTCGACGAGCCGGCGCAGCGTCGGGTCAAGCTCGCTGTGAAGGTGTTGCAGCTCCGTGCTGTCGCCGTCGAGGATGGCCATTCCATAGTCCCCTCTCGCCACCAGGAGGCTGCCGAGCTGCTCCATCAGGACTCGGTAGGCGGCCATGCGGTCGACACCGGTTTGGGCGACGGTGAGAACGACGATCTCAGACATCGCCGCAAGTGCGTCGAGCGCCGACACATAGGTGCTCCAGCGCGCGGACCTGCTCCGGTTGAGCACGGCGTCCGCATCCTTCGACGGCCGGCCCCGTCCCGCCACCCAATGGGTTGCGTGAAGGCGGTAGTCGACGTCGACGCCATGCTCCTGGTGCAGCCATCGCCGCCAAGCCAGCCACCGAGCCGTGGCTGCGTTCCACCGCTCCACCGGAATGCCGATGGCGCTGAACGTCGTCAGGCGCTCGTCGCCCGAGTCGTCGACGTAGAACAGGATCATCGGCGCCGGAGGCGGGGTGCACCGCGGTCTCGCCCCGGTCGCGGCCGCGACGGACGCTAGATTGGCGCGCGATGCGCGACGAGTTCGCATTGCTGCGCGGTGTGGCGGAAGAGGACGTGGCGGAGCTGACCGAGCGGGCGCGGCGGCGGCGCTTCTCCGCGGGCGAGGTCGTCTTCCACGCCGGCGACCCGGCGGACACGCTCCATCTCGTCCGCGCCGGGCGCTTCGCGGTCCGCATCACAACCGAGTTCGGTGCGACCGCGACGCTAAACGTCGTCGGGCCCGGCGGCGCGTTCGGCGAGCTGGCGCTGCTGACGCCGGAGGCGCCCCGCTCCGCGACGGTCGCGGCCCTGGAGGACGCCGAGACGCTGTCGATCCACCAGCTTGACTTCGACCGCCTCCGCAGACGCCGTCCCCAGACCGACGCGCTGCTGGTCGGCGTGCTGGCGCAGCGCGTCCGCGAGTTGTCGGAGCAGCTCGTCGAGGCGCTGCACATCCCCGCCGACACGCGCGTGCGGCGCCGCCTGCTCGACGTCGTCGGCGCCTACGGCGAGGCCGCGGCGGGCGCCGTCGTGCCGCTCACGCAGGAGGAGCTGGCCTCGCTCGCGGGCACCTCGCGCGCGACCGTCAACAGAGTGCTGCGCGAGGAGCAGACGCGCGGGACGCTGGAGCTCTCGCGCGGTCGCACGACGCTGCTCGACCCCGACGCGCTCGCCAGACGCGCGCGCGGGACGTTCGGCTAAGTCCCGATCGCGACCGCGGCGACGAGATAGGCGGCGTACAGCGCGACGAGCGCCGCGCCCTCCAGGCGGCCGATCCGTCGCCGGACGACGAGCAGTGCCGCGAAGATCGCCGGAGCGACCGTTGCGGCGGGCAGGAAGAAGCGCGTCGTGTCGCGGTCGAGTGACAGCGGCTCGACGAGCGCGATGACGCCGGCGTTGAGCGCCGCGAAGTGGATGATCGTGCCGGCGATGTTGCCGAGCGCGAGCTCCGCGCGCCCACGTCGCGCCGGCACCGCCACGCGCGCAAGCTCCTCGGCCTCGACGCTGGCGGCGAGTGCGGTGTTGCCCAGCAGCGTCGGCGAGACGCCCGCGTTGCGCACGACCGCGTCGAGCCCCGCTCCCAGCAGCCAGCCGCCGCCGGTCAGTCCCACCAGCCCGATCAGCAGCCGCGCGAAGGGCCGGCGCACACGGTCCTCCTCGCGGCCGGCGAGCAGCTCACGCCCGGCACGCGCCGCGCCGACGAGCGCGATCCCGAACCAGACGATCAGTCCGCCACCCTCGAGGCGGGAGATGCGCCCGTCGACGCCCGCGAGGAACAGCGGCAGCGGCGCGATCGCGGTCCATGCGGCGAAGCGGCGCGGCAAGTCGACGGGCATCGGCGCGATCAGGCCGCCGAGCCCGGCGACGGCGAGCGCCAGGAACACGACCCCGCCGAGGAACGTGCCGGCCGCCGCGCCAGGCAGTCCTTTTGCGTTCGCGGCGATCCCCGCGGCGAGGTTCTCCAGCTCGAAGCCGGACAGCGCGACGGTCAGCACGAACGGCGCCACGCCGAGCCGGCGGCCGGCGCCGAGCAGACCGTCGACGAACGCCTCCGCCGCGCCGATCACGAGCACCACGCCGGCGGCCAGGACAGCGATGCCGGCAAGCGTCGACATGCCGAGACCTTACGGGCGCGCCGCCCCGGCGCGGGGCTACGGCCTCCTTGGCGCCGGTGCCAGGAAGCGCTTCCCGGCCGGCACGAGCACCGTCTTGCGCAGCACGAACGAGCGCACCGCGACGAGCCCCTTGGAGACGACCACGAGCGTGCCGGGCCGCGGGTGCGTGGCGCAGCGGTCGATGATCGTCCAGCGCGTGCCGCGCACCGTCGCAGCTCCGTAACGGCCGCGGGTGCGGATCCGTCCCCGTGCGCGGACCTTCAGTCTGCGGCCGTGGCGTGCGTGCGCGGCGGCATGGGCACGCGCGTCCTGCGCCCCGTCGCGCACCTGGGTCTGCGGCGAGGCGTCGCAGCCGTAGAGCGGCCCGGACAACGTCATCTCCCCCGGCCGCTGGCCGTGGTCGTACTGCGCAGCCTGACCTACGACGAACCGCCCGCCCGTGACGATCCCCTTCGCGCGCTTGCCGGTCGGGCTCGTCGCGTAGTAGACGACGACGCTGCCGTCTGCGACGTCCAGCTCCGCCCCCATCGGCAGGTTCGCGATCGCCGTCAGCGGCACGAATCTGCTCGCCCCCGGCAGCCGCACGAGCACCGTCCCCAGCCGTGGTCGCGCGACGACGCGCTTGCCCAGCACGGGCGGTGAGACGCCGAGCGGCGGCGTCGGGTTCAGCGAGTTGTCGACTGGCGGCGCGCCCTGCACGACCGCGCGAATCCGGTTATTGAAGGCGTCGGCGATCAGCATGCGCGCCCCGTCCTGCGCGACCGCGCGCGGATGCGCGAGCTGCGCCAGCTCGGGATCGCCACCGTCGCCCGAGAAGCCCGCCGTGCCGGTGCCGGCGAGCGTGCGGATCGTCCCGTCGACGCCGACGAGCCGCACGCGCTCGCCGCCCGAGTCGGCGATCGCGATCGAGCCGTCGGCGAGCGCCGTGACGCCCTCGGGCGCGTTCAGCAGCGCCTTGCCCGCCGGGCCGCCGTCGCCGGCGAAGCCGGCCGGACCGGCGCCGACGACGGTCGTGATCGTGCCGTCGGCGGTCACGCGGCGGATACGGTTGTTGCTCGTGTCGGCGATCAGGTAGCCGCCACCGGCGAGCGGCGCAACGTCGCTCGGCGCGTTCAGCGCCGCCCGCGTGGCCGGGCCGCCGTCGCCGCCGAACGCGGCCGGCCCGGTCCCGGCGACGGTCGTGATGATCCCGCTCGACGACACGCGGCGGATGCGGTTATTGCCGGTGTCCGCGATCAGGTAGCCGCCGTCGGGGAGCGGCGCAACGGCGGCCGGCTGGTTGAGCTGCGCGATCTGGGCGCCGTCGCCGTCGCCGTTGAAGCCGGGCGTGCCGTCGCCGGCGACGCTCGTGAGCGTGTTGTTGATCACCTCGCGGATGCGGTTGTTGCCGGTGTCGGCGATCAGAAAGCTGAGCCCGCTGGCGTCCAGCGGCGCGACGCCGCGCGGCTGGTTGAGGCGGACCGCCGGGTCCGTCGGGGGCAGGCCGTCGCCGCCGAACGCGCCGGGCGTGCCGCCGGCCGGACCGGCGCCGGCGACGGTCGCGATCGTGCCGTTGGCGTCGACGCGGCGGATGCGGTTGTCGCCGGTGTCGGCGATCAGATAGCCGGCGCCGCCGTTGAGCGGGTCGAGCGCCGCGACGTCCGAGGGCGTCGTAAGCAGCGCGCTCGTCGCCGGGCCGCCGTCGCCGCCGAAGCCGCCGCCACTGCCGGCGACCGTCTGGATGCGCTCGCCGGAGGCGCCGTGCACGACGCCGGTCGTGCCGACGGCGACGCAGGCGAGCAGCGCGCAGGTCGCGAGCAGGCGGAGGACGAGGCTGCGGCGGGATCGGGGCATCGCGTGGGACTCTCGCGCGTCGCGCGACACGGCACTGTCGCAGAGTCGACGCAGACCATGTCGAATGCGCGACACTGCCGCGCATGCCGCGGCGTCCCCCAGCCCGCCTGCTGCGCGCGCTCGTTGTGGGGCTGCTCGCCGCCGGGGTCGCGGGACTCCTCGCCGCGACCGGCGTGCTGGCCGGCTTCGAGCGCAACGCGCTCGACGAGCGCTACCAGCTACGCGGCACGCACCGGACGCCGGACGTGGTCGTGGTGGGGATCGACGAGGCGACGCTTGCGAAGCACGAGTTCCCGTTCAGCCGCGCGCTGCACGCGCGCGCGATCCGCGCGCTGCTGGCGGCGGACGCGCGCACCGTCGCCTACGACGTGCAGTTCTCCTCCGCTCGCGACCGCGCCGGCGACGAGGCACTGCTGCGCGCGCTCGACAGCCCGCGCGTCGTCCTCGGGACGGCCGAGCAGTACCGCGACGGCACGCCAGCCGTGCTCGGCGTGAAGCGCCTCCAGCGGCAGGGAACGCGGATCGGCTCGGTGCTCCTGCCGGTGGACGACGACGGCGTGTGGCGGCGAATGGACGCACGCGTGCAGGGCCTGCCCATCCTGTCGGTCCTGGCCGCGCACGGCGACCCGAATGCCGGCGAGCATCCGATCGACTACGCCGGGCCGCCCGGCACCGTCCGCGAAATCTCCTTCCTTGACGTTCTGGAAGGGCGCTTCCCACGCGCACTCGTGCGCGGGCGCATCGTCGTCGTGGGCGTCACCGCCGTGGACGAGCACGACGCGCACGCCACGGCCGCCGGCGGCGGCCTGATGTCCGGCGCCGAGATCCACGCCAACGCGATCCAGACGATCCTGAACGGCTATCCGCTGAACGACGCGCCGGCGTTCGCCACGATCGTGCTCGTCCTCGCAGCCGGCCTATTCGCGCCGCTCGCGACGCTCGTCGGCTCGCCCACGCGCGCGCTCGCGCAGGCGCTCGGCGCCGGCCTGCTCGGCGCGCTCGCGCTGCTCGGCGGCGCGCAGCTCGCGTTCGACCACGGGGCGATCCTGCCCGTCGCCGCACCGCTGCTGGCGCTCGCGCTCGGCACGCTCGGCGCGGTCGCGCTGACGTACCTGTTCGAGGTGCGCGCGCGGCGGCGGCTGCGCACGACGTTCGAGCGCTTCGTGCCGCCGGACGTCGCCGCGGCGCTGCTGCCCGAGGGCGAGGACGCGCCGGCGCTTGAGAGCCGACGGCTGGAGGCGACGGTTCTCTTCTGCGACCTGCGCGGCTTCACGACGCTCGCCGAGCGGTTGCAAGCCGAGCAGGTGATCGCCGTGCTGAACCGCTACCTCGATGCCGTCTCGAGCGCGGTCTTCGCGCATGGCGGCACGGTCGTCTCCTACCAGGGCGACGGCGTGATGGCCGTCTTCGGCGCACCGCTCCCCGAGTCCGACCATGCGCAGCGCGCGTTCGCGGCTGCGCGCGAGATCCTCGACACGGCGCTCCCCCGCTTCAACGCCTGGCTGCTGGAGGAACGGCTCGCCGACGCGCCGCTCGAGGCGGGCATCGGCCTCAACAGCGGCTTCGTGATGTCCGGCCTCGTCGGATCCGAGCGGCGCGTCGAGTACGCGGCCGTCGGCGACGCGACGAATGTCGCGGCGCGGCTGCAAGCGCTCGGCCGAGACGCGCCCGGCCGCCTGTTCCTCTCCGAAGCGACGCACGAACGACTCGGCGCCGCAGCCGACGGTCTGCGACGCCACGGGTCCGTCGCGTTGAAGGGGCGCAGCGAGCCGGTGACCGTGTGGGTCGCCGACTGAATCCCGTCCCGACGGCGCCGCTTTCGGACGCCAGATGACGTAGTCACGCATGACCCGGGTCTGCTCCGGTCCTGTTGACGCCAACGGCGAACTGTCAAGTGTGCGACCACAGGCCGCTCCAACTGAGGCGCGAAGGGACACGGCACGCGGCGCGGAATACTGCCGCATGGCCCTGGAGATCGACTTCGCTGATCCGGCTCGTCGCGCAGCCCTTGAGGAGGCGCGCAAGCTGATCATCGCCGGGTACCGGATCCTCCGCGATGACGTGGGTGCGGACAATCCGTCTGACAACGCGTTCCTGCGCGAGGCCCGGGTTTGCGCCCTAGCACGCATCGTCTGGGTGGGAGATCGCGGGGGCGCCGACGGGCGCACACCACACGGCGAAGAGGTGGAGATCAAGAGCACCCGCCTCGACGGACGTTCGTCGCTCAACTTTCCAACGAGCCGCTACGTGTCCCGCACGGTCATCGATCGGTTTCGCAGAGCCACGTACTGGCTATTCGCGATCTTTGACGTGTACGAAGAGTTGGTGGCCGTATACAGAGTCGATGCACCGGACATGCGTCCTCTGATCGACGCGCTCGAGGAGCGACTTGCCCGAAGCGAGGCCGCGCGGCTAGCGCTCCAGAACAACCCGAAGTTCTCGTTCACGAGCGTCCGACGCGTCGCTCAGCCCATCTATCTCCACGCCGACTTCACTGAACAGCTCCGACCGCGCGGCGGTTGGACGCTGGTGCGGGAGTCGTAGCGGGCGACTCAGAGCGCACGACGCCTGTGGCTGGGTCCGGAACCATCCCGTAGCCGGCAAGGATCGCTCGAACGCCTGCCACAGTGACACCGTCGACCTTCCAGTCGTTGCGGAGATATTCCGTGATGACCCACAGATAAATCCGGGTCGGCGTCAAATCCCCCGGCTGCGCCAGCGCCCGCCGCATTGCGGCGTCGAGTGCATGGTCCGGGGCATCCGCCAATGGTTTCAGCTCGCCTGCGCTTGCCTTGCGCATCGTGAGGACGAGGTCAGCCGTCACGATGCTCTCGAATCCGCTCGCCAATCCTTTCACCGACCGCTGTCCCTTGTCGAGCAGCGTTACGTGTTCCAAGGCGAATCCAGCGGCATACATCGCTCGCTGCACAAGCAACCACATGGCCCCATTCGAATTTGAGAACACCAATGAGAGTCGGCCATCACGTTTCAGAACTCGGCGACATTCGATCAGCGCGCCGATCATAAGGCGCTCATACCGGTCGGCGGAGCGCTCAACGGCTCCTATCCTCGCTCGATCGATCACCGCTTCGCTATCGCTGTCTGTGAACTCCCCGAGCCACGCCTCCTGAAAGAGATTCATGTCGCTGTAAAAGATCTGACTTCCAAACGGTGGGTCGGTGAACACATAGTCGACCGATCCGTCCGGTAGATCCAGTGCGTCAGCAGAGCCGAGCTCGTAGTGAACAGGCGAGCGTCTCGGAACACCACGCGAAGCCATCTCCTGTTGGATGAACGCATCCGAGCGGAGACTGGCTTTAACCTTGCGCTCAAACAGCTCATACACGTTCCACTCGTAGAAGACCGGCGCGATGTAGTAGTTCTGATTCGATGCATTGAGTGGGCGCTTTGGATGCCATTGGTAGCGCTTTGATGCACGAGTCAGGACCGCAGTGAACGCGAATGTCAGCTTCTGCTGCAGCGGAAGGTCTTCGACACCACGGATCGCATCGTTCAGGGCCGTCAGCACCGCAAGGTTCCGCTGCGAGTAGAACGACGCGATCGTCATGAGACCGTGTCGCCCCAGCGCAGACGCTCGGAACATCTGGCGCTCCGATCCGATCTTGACATCAGGGGGGTGAAGGTCCCGAAGACTCGCCGGAACAAGCGGCGCCTCAGCCTCCTGCTCACGAAGCGTCCCGGAGCACCCACAGCGCACGAAGTCGCGCACCGGTACCTCGTCTACACGTCGCATTGAACGCGCCTCGAACGAAGCCTCACACCCCGCGCATCGCATCTCCCCCTTGCGCCACCCAGCTTCCCTGAATTGCTCGTAGTAGACACTGCGGCTCGCGCACCGGGGACACTCATAAACGTACGACCACACCGTTTTCGACAAGCTTGCGACGCGTTCACATGCGTCGCAGCGGACCGCGTAGACGTCACCGAGCCGCCGCCGAGCTGCGGCCACCACCGCAGCAGCCGTCTGCTCGAGACTGGCATGGTCGACATCCAGCAGATAGCCCGTTCCAATGTGGCGGCCAAGCACACTGATGTCGCGCAACTCCGCCCGGCGTCCCGTGATCATCGCCGCCACCCCAGTCATCCCGGACCCTGCAAAGACGTCGAGTACCACGTCGCCGGGTTGTGTCAGCCGCTCGATGAACGGGACGATCGCCGTGTACGGGACCTTCGTCAGATAGGCGTGGGCGTTGTAGACCGGGTCGCTCCGCCGAACAGCCAGCTCGGCTGGCAGAGCGGCGTCCTCATCCTGAGCGAGCGAGAGCTGCGCGGCGTGAGTGCTGTTAGGACGGGGACGCGTACCCACACGAGCGGCAGTGACCATGCCGGTACTTTCCCAGAGCCAGCGGACGGAACATACGTTCGAGAACCGCCAAGCGACAGACGGGGACTGCGACTGCGGGACAGGGATTCGAACCCCAATTTCTCGGTCCAGAGCCGAGCGTCTTGCCGTTAGACGATCCCGCAACGGATCGGCCGATCAGGATAGAGGCTAGCTCGGCCGAGCGGCTCGACGCCGTGACGCGTGCAACGATGGCTGCAATGGAGCAGCGCCTCTCGCTCGTCACCCTTGGCGTCGCCGACCTCGCGCGCGCCCGCGCCTTCTACGAGGCGCTCGGCTGGCAGGGCACCTCGCCCGATGACGACGTCATGTTCTTCCAAGCCGGCGGGATGATCGTCGCCCTGTGGTCGCGCGCGAAGCTCGCCGCCGACAGCGGCATCGCCCACGACCCCGGCGGTTGGGGCGGCGTCACGCTCGCGCACAACGTCGGCTCGCCGGCGGAGGTCGACGCGGTGATCGCGCAGGCCGAGGCGGCCGGAGCGCAGATCCCCCGCCACGGCGCCGCGACCTTCTGGGGCGGCTACTCGGGCGTCTTCGTCGACCCCGACGGCCACCCGTGGGAGGTCGCCCACAACCCCCACTGGACGATCCAGCCGGACGGCTCCGTCACGTTCTGAGACGGCGAGGCCGCGGTGCCTGGCAAGGACGCAGGGAACGTGGCCTGCTGACGCAGGCGAGTGACCGAGGACGCCGCCAGGCGCCGCGGAGTCGTCGTCTCAGGGCCAGCCGGGCGGCATCTCGAACTGCTCCTCCGCCCCCAGCCCAAGCACGAGCGGGTCGCCGGCGCGGGCCGCGATCGTGAGCGGGACGTCGACGTCGGTCGTCGCGAACTCGACGCTCAACACGCTCCGACCGGGGAACACCTCCGCCAGCTCGCGCACCGCGCGCGCGTGGTGCTCGACGCCGCCGAGCGGCGAGCTGATCTCCGCCCGCACCGCGTCGACCTCGAACGGCGGCAGCGCCTTCACCTCCGGCAGCGCGAGCGGCGCGGCCGCCAGGCGGTCGGCATCGAGCTGGACGACGACGTCGTCCCCTTCGGCCAGCAGCACCGGCCCGACCGCCGGGCACTCGACCACCAGCACCGGCACCTCGGCGCCCTGGTCGAGCAGCAGCGTCGCTTCGAGCGCGCCGCAGGCGTGCACAAACGCGCGCAGCGTCACGGCGATCTGCGCGATCCGCTCGCGCGCCTCCTCGACCGGCGGTGTCACGCCGTTCAGAGCGCCGCGAGATCGGTGCCGAGATCGGCGAGTGCGTCGGCCCCGGCGCGCACGGGCTCGCGCGAGGCGATCAGCCGGCGCGCGTGCTCGAGGTCGTCCGAGCGCCCCACGGACAGCGCGCCCTCGACACGCCCGCCGCTCAGGTACCAGACGCTGAACGCGCCCTCTTCCAGCGACCCGCGCACGATCTCGCGATCCCAGCTCGCAGCCGGCCCGACGTACTCCAGCGACGCCCAGTCCGCCAGATCGGAGAAGAAGTACGGCACGACGTCGTGCTCGACCTCCTGACCGAGCATGTTCAGCGCGGCCGTCTTGCCATGGTTGAACGCGACGTCCCAGTGCTCGACGCGGATCCGCCGGCCGTTCGGCCGGGACTCGTACGAGCAGATGTCGCCGGCCGCCCACACGCCCGGCGCGCTCGTGCGCAGCTGTGCGTCGCACAGCACGCCGCCGCGCTCCTCGTCCAGCGCAAGCCCGGCGCCGCGGGCGAGCATCACGTCCGGCATCACGCCGGCGCCGATCACGACGCAGTCGGCCTCCAGCCGCTTGCCGTTCTGCGTCACGACGTGCGTCACGCGGCCGTCGGCGCCCTCGAAGCGCGCCAGCGCGTCCTGGCCGTGCACGACGATCCCGTGCTCCTCGAGCTGCGACTGGAAGAAGCGCCCCGCGGCAGCACCGAAGCCGCGCTCGAGCGTCACCGCCTCCTGCATCACGATCTGGCACGTCGCATGGTCGGCCGCCGTCAGCGATGCGGCGACCTCGCAGCCGATGTAGGAGCCGCCGATCAGCACGACGCGCTTGCCATCCGCGTCTGCGCGGATCGTGTCGGCGTTCCCCAAAGCCCGCAGGTAGTGGATCCCCTCCAACTCGGCGCCCTCGACGTTGAGCCGGCGCACGTTCGCGCCCGTCGCCAGCAGAGCGCTGTCATACGACACCGTCTCCTTCGAGGACAGCGTCGCCTCCCTCGCCCCCGTGTCGAGCTTCATCACGCTCGTGCGCGTGCGCAGGTCGATGCGCTGCTCTCTCCACCACTCGTCCGGGCGGAAGTACGTGTCCTGGCGGGACTCCTTGCCCTGCAGGTACTCCTTCGAGCAGGGCGGGCGGTTGTAGGGCGGCTCGGGCTCGCGGCCGACGAGCAGGATCTCGCCCTCACCGCCGGACTCGCGCAGCCAGCGCGCGCAGTTGGCGCTCGCGAGGCCGCCGCCGATCAACAGGTGCTTGACGTGAAGGTCTGCCATGGCCAGTTCGCGTCCGGACGCGGCGAGGTCTTACCCGGGCCCGGCGCCGTTACGCGTGAACTGCGGCGTGATCGACGCCTCGAGCCCCGGATCGAGGATCAGCAGCACCTCGTCGCCGGCCTGGATGACGGTGTCCGACTTCGGCACGAAGCCGGCCCCGCCGCGCAGCACCGAGATGATCAGGCTCCCCTCGGGCAGCTCGACGTCGTCGACGCGCTTGCCGGCCGCCGGCGCGCCGTCGGCCACCTCCAGCTCGATGATCTCGAGCCGCTCGCCCTCCAGCGCGAGCAGCTGCACGAGGCCGTACTGCGGCACCTCGTGCTCGATCAGACGCAGGATCAGGTCGGTCGCGGAGACCGCCGGACGGATCCCCAGCAGCTTGAAGTGCTGCAAGTTACGCGGGTTGTTGACGCGCGCCACGATCCGCTGGCAGAGGTACTTCTCCTTCGCCACCTGGCAGATCAGCATGTTGTCCTCGTCGTCGCCGGTGACGGCGATCACGAGGTCGGCGCGCTGGATTCCCGCGCGCTCCAGCACCCACAGCTCGGTCGCGTCGCCGTACTGGACGGCGTGCTCGAGCTCCTGCTCGACGATCAGGTAGCGGCGGCGCTCGGACTCGATCAGCGTGACCTCATGGCCCTTGCCCAGCAGCTCGCGCGCGAGGTTCCAGCCGACTTTGCCGGCGCCGACGACGATGACGTACATCAGGCGGCCTCGGGCTCCGCGTCGCCGAGCGCCGCCTGCTCGACCAGCTCGATTGCGTGCTGGGTCGGGCAGATCGTGTGCAGCCCCTGCTCGGCGTACCAGGCCGCGCGCGCCGGGTCGAGCACGCGCACGACGACGCGCGGCACGTCGAAGCGCCGCTGGGCGATCTGCGCGATCACAAGGTTCGTGTTGTCGCCGTTGGTGGAGGCGATGAAGACGTCAGCCTGCTCGATCCCCGCTTCCACCAGCGCGTCGACCTCGAGCGCGGTGCCGACGGTGAAGCGGCCGCCGGCGTCCTCCCAACTCTCGGCGAGGTCCTTGTCGAGCTGCTCGTGCGAGAGCGGGTCCTCGTCGAGGACGGACACCTCGTGGCCCGCCTCGAGCGCACGCTTGGCGACGGCGGAGCCGACGCGGCCGGCACCTACGACCAGGATGAACATGCGCGGGAGGTTACCGCGGTGCCCCGGCGTGCGGCTCGGCGGCCGGCGCCGTCAGGATCACGCGACAGGACGCCTTGCGCAGCACGTACTTCGTGATCTCGCCGACGTAGTTGTCGAGCGGGCCCCCAGAGCCGCCGAACAGCGCCCCGCCGCGCACGCGCGTGGGCTCCTCGGCGGCCAGCACGATCGCCTCCACCCCGCGTCGTCTCGCCTCGCGCACGATCGCCTCGCCGGCGCGGCGCGCACGCACCATCGCGGTCTGCACGTGCACCCCTTCGTACTCCTCGCCGACCGCCTTGGCGCGCCGCAACGCGTCCTGGGCGCGTCTCACCTGCGGCTCCGGCAGGCGCGCGTCGATCGGCAGCGACATCGGCACCTCGAAGACCCAGATCGCCTCGATCGTCGCGCCGTCCTCGTCAAGGTCGTCGCGCACCTCGCCGGCGAGCCGCCCGGCCGTCTGAACGATGTCGTCGTCGAGCGGCTTGCCGAAGATCGGCACGAGCAGCGAGCCGAACTCGGCGCGCGACTGCTCCCCGCCGCGCAGGGCGCTCTCCGGCACCGTGACGCGCTTGAGCAGCGAATTGCCGTCGATGCGGCGATAGACGACGTAGAGCACCAGGCCGCCCAGCAGCCAGCCGAGGCCGACGTAGCGCGCGCCGGTGTGCAGCACGACGACCGTGACCCAGCCGGCGCCGGACAGCAGCGCGCCGAGCACCGCCGGCAGCGGCAGCGAGCCGCCGCGGAAGCGGATCGACAGCGGCACCGCATAGGGCCGCTCGCGCTCGGGCTCGCGGTAGCGCAGGCGGATGATCGACAGGTGCGCGATCGTGAACGCGAGCAGCGCGCCGAACGCGTAGATGCCGACGAGAAAGTCGATGTCGGCGGGGATCGTGAGCGCCGCCGCGACCAGCGCCGCGAGCCCGATCAGCACGTACGGCGTGCCGCGCGTCGGGTGCAGGCGCCCGAGCGCGCTCGGGATCTGGCGGTTCGTCGCCAGCCCGTAGGCGAGCCGCGAGATCCCCAGCATCGCCGAGTTCGCGGCCGTCAGCAGCCCGACGACCGCCGTCACGGCGACGGCCGAGCGCAGCGCGTCGGCGAGCCAGCGCTGCGAGAAGGCGTCCGCGACCGACAACAGCGGCGCCTCGATGTCGCGCGTGGTGAAGGCGCCGGAGCCGCCGCTCACCGGCAGCGCGCTCACGCCGACCACCGCGATCCCCACGTAGACGAGCAGGATCGTGCCGACGCCGGGCCCCACGAGGCGGTGCAGGCCGCTGCGCGTCGTCTCCGTCTCGCCGGCGAGGCTCGCCGCCGCCTCCAGACCGGTGAACGCGATCGTCGCGATCGTCAGCGCGTAGATCGTGTTGCTCCACGTCGGGGAGCTGCCGAGGTGGATCGTGTCGGCGATCGTGTCCGGGTGCAGCAGCAGCACGAGCCCGAGCACGATCACGAGCAGCTGTACGGCGATGTCGGCGAGCGCGACGATCAGCCCGCGGCGGAGCTGGCGGACGCTCACGCCGCGCACGTTCGCGAGCGCGACCGCCGCGATGATTGCGATCGCGACGACCAGCTCGAGCGCCCCGTTCCCGACCGGAGCCGAGAACTCGGCCAGGTAGTTCGTCGCCGTGAAGGCGGTGACGGCGAGCAGGATGCAGTAGTCGAGCAGGATCGCCCAGCCGGCGACGAAGCTGACCAGCTCGTTGAAGGCGTAGCGGGCGAAGACGCTGGACCCGCCGCGCTCGCGGTGCAGCGCGGCGCCCTCGACGTACGTCATCGAGGCGAGCGAGAAGAACACACCCGCGATCAGGAACACGATCGGCGTCAGCCCCAGCGCGCGCTGGGCGACGACGCCGAGCGCGAAGTAGACCGAGCTGACGGACATCGTGTACACGAGCCCGAACAGCGCACGGGCACTGAGCGTGCGGGGGTTCACAGGCCTCTCCGCTCGCGCGCTTGCAGGTAGAGCCGTGCCCCGCCGGCCGCGACGAACAGCACGCCCAGCACGAGCCCGAGCGCAAGCCCGCCGCCGCCGGCCGCGAGCGTGCGCACGACGAGCGCGACGCCGATCGCGATCATCGCGAGCGACAGCACGCGCGTCGCCCCGTGGTGCACCTGACGCGGATCGGGCATCAGGCGACCGCCGCCGGCTCGACCGGCGCCGCCCGTCTGCCGCGGGCCGACTCGATGATCACGCGGCAGGGCCGCTCGGCCAGCACCGTCTCCAGCGTGCGGCCGAAGACCGAGCCGCCGCCGGTGCGCTCCGGCAGCGGCATCACGATCGCGCGCGCACCGATCTCGCGCGCCTCGTCGACGATCGCGCGGCCTGCCTGCCCGGCGCGCACCTTCTGCCAGTGGCCGGTCACGCGCCGGCCGCCCTGCACCTTCGACTGCTCGATCACCTCCTGCGCCGCCAGCTCCTGCTCCGGCAGCGCGGCGTTGATCGGGCTCGTGGCGGGCACGACGATCGTCACCAGCACGTGGATGCCGCGGCTGCGGCGCGCCGCCATGCGGATCGCGGTCGCGAGGATGTCGGGCTCGAACTCGCGCTCCTCGAACGCGACCAGCACCGACTCGTACTCGGCCTCGTGGTCGACGACCGGCTTCGGGACCGCCACGCGCGTCGTCGTCGTGAGGTCGAGCCCCTGACGACGGCGGTAGACGGCGTAGAGCGCCACGCCGAACAGCAGCCAGCCCGTTCCGGCCAGCGCCACGTCGACGTGCAGCGCCGTCACGGTCACCCACGCGAGCGCCGTGCCGAGACCGCCGACGAGCGCGAACAGCGGCAGATCGTGGCCGCGCCAGCGCAGCGTGCCCGGTCCGCTATACGGGCGCTCCTGCTGCGGCAGCTTCACGCGCAGCCGCACGACCGCCACGTGCGCGATCGTGAACGACAGCATCGCGCCGAACGCGTACATGTTGCCGAGGAAGTCGGCCTTGCCGGGGATCATCGCGACGCAGGCGATCGCCGAGAAGACGAGGATCCCGAGCCACGGCGTGCGGAACTTCGGATGGAGCTGGCGCAGGCGGTCGGGCACCTGGCGGTGGATCCCCATCGAGTACACGAGCCGCGAGACGCCGATGATGCCGGCGTTCGTGGCGATGAACAGGATCGTCGCCGCCAGCAGGCCGACGTACAGCTCACCGACGCCCTGCAGCGGCCCGAGGTTGAGGTGCTTGACGATGCCCAGCACCGGGTCGCCCGCGAAGCCGCCCTTGTCCTCTCCAACGCCGAGCAGCGTCTGGTACTGGCCGTTCGCGTTCTGCGTGACGGGCAGCGCGGACAGCGCGACGGCCGGCAGCAGCGCATAGATCGCGAACACGGCGATCACGACGCGGTTGATCGCGCGCGGGATCGTCGTCGCCTCGTCTCTGGCCTCCTCCGCCATGTTCGAGATCGTCTCGATGCCGGTGTAGGCGATCATCGCGACCGGGATCGCGATCACGAAGTTCTTCCAGGTCGGCGCGATCCCGAGGTGGACGTTGTCGATCAGCGTCTGCGGCGAGAAGACGAGCACCAGGCCGAGGACGACGAGCAGCAACTGTGTCGCGAAGTCGGTGACGGCGAGCAGGATGTTGAGTCGCGCCGCCTCCTTGACGCCGAAGACGTTGATCACGGCCAGCAGCGCGACGACAACAATGCCGGCGACCACGTCCCCCGGCCCGTGCCGCAGCGGCTCCCAGAACAGCGAGCCGAGGTAGTGCGGCACGAAGAACGCCGAGATCGAGATCGTGATGACGTAGTTGAGCATCTGGCCCCAGGCGGCGAAGAAGGACCAGAACTCGTTGAAGGCGTGGCGCGCGAAGCTGCTGGAGCCGCCGGCCTCCGGGAACATCGCCGTCGCCTCCGAGTAGGTGGCGGCGGTCAGGTAGAAGATGATGCCGGCGATCACGAAGACGACCGGCGTCAGCCCGAGCGCGAAGCTCGCGACAAGTCCGAGCGCGTAGTAGATCGAGCTGCCCACGTTTCCGTAGGCAGTCGAGAAGAGGGCGTTGACCCCGAGCACCCGCTCGAGGCCGTGGAGGCGTCGCTGAGCCATCGTGGCGTTCGGGATCGGATGCTACGACGCGGCGCGGCCGGCCCGCTGGGTGCTTGCGCTCACGGGCCGATCAGGTTCCCCAGCACGCTCTGCAGCGAACGCGGGTTGACGCCGTGTCGGCGTTCAAAGCGCCTGGCCGCCTTATCGCTCGCGAGCGCCAGCACGAGCTCCTCGCGGCTGCTGCCGTAGCGGCACGCGGCGACGTCGAGCGCTTGGAGCGCACGGTCCTGCAAGAAGCCGGCGATCCCGCCCGTGCCGGGCAGTCTGCGGGCTTTGCAGGGATCCTGGAGCACGACCGGCTTGGGCTGGTCGTGCGCGTGGACCGCGGCGTAGGCGGCCGGCGTGGCGACCGCGAGCGCAGCCGCGAGCGCGATCAGGCCGGTGAGCGGTCCTGCCCGCCGCCGTGCGGGCGCACCGAGCGCGAGCGCCGCGGCCGCCAGCAGCGCGAGCGCGCCGGCGAGCGCGAAGGCCGCGCGGAAGGCGTCGCCGACGGCGCTGACGAGCACGTCGTCGGCACGACGGGCGAGCTGGTCGTAGGTGGCGCGCTCAGCGCCCGCGTAGCCGCGGCCGTTGTCGGCGAGCGCCTGCCTGAGCCCCGCGCGCGGGCGTTCGGCCTCCACCCCGCCAAGCAGGGCCGGGGCGAGCGTCAGCTTGTCCTGCGGCGGCAGTCTGGCATCGAGCACGAGCGCGACGCCCTGCTCCTGCGCGCGCTCGGTCACGACCTCGAGGCGATGGGCGATCAGCGGCGCGAGCGCGATCAGCACGAGCGCGATGCCGGCGTGACGGACCGTCAACAGGCGCGCCGCCTCGCGTGCTGTCCGCTCCGGCAGCAATTCCCCCGCGAACGCCGGCAGCGCCATCCCCATGCCGGCGCCGGCGAGCGCCTGCGGCGGGATCGTCCACGCGACCGAGGCGGTCGGCAGCCAGGCGAGCGCCAGGACGCCGCCGCCGACAAGCAGGCAGCCGGCGAGCGCGCGCGGACGCGGAGGCGCCTGGATCTGCGCACCGGCGAGCGCTGCGAGCGGGAGCACGGTGACGGTCGCCGCGGCTGCCAGCGGCTCGACCGCCCAGCCGGCGATCAACAGCAGGACGAGGCCGAACAGGACGGCGGTGAGTGCGCCGGAGACGAGCGCCAGGGCGGTGGCGTCTTGGGGCTGTGTCCGGGCCGTGCTGCGGGCGGGTCCAGTCGCCGGTGAAGACGATTCCGCGGGCGGAGCCGCGGAAATCGTCTCACCCGCGCCACCCGCCCGACCGGCCGCTGCGCCGGACGCCCGCGCCGCCACTGCTCCGGCCAGCGCAATCGGAACCTGCGCGACGAAGATCGCGCGCCAGTCGAACGCTTGCGTGAGGGCGCCGCCAAGCGCCGGGCCGACCGCGCTGGCGAGGACGGCGGCGCCGAGCCAGTGGCGGCGGCCGGCGGATGTGCCGCCGCGGATCAGCTCAAAGGTAGCGACGAGTGCGAAGGCGCCGGCCGCCGCCTGGATCGCGCGGGCCGTCAGCAGGAGCGGCAGGCTGCCTGAGGCGGCACAGACGGCCGAGGCGAGTGCGAAGACGGCGAAGCCGAGCGCCGCCAGCCGCGCCGGCCCGAGCCGTCGCAACGCCGGCACGGCGAGCGGCAGCGCGAGCGCCAGCACACCGGTGTAGACCGCGATCACGGCCGCGACCCCCTCGACCGTCGTGTCGAGCGCGCGCAGCAGCTCCGGCAGCGCCAGCGTGACGATCGACGCGTCCGCCAGCACGAGGCCGGCCGCGACCGTCACCACCCAGCTGCGGGCGCGCATGGGTCCATCTTCGCGCACGCTTGGTGGCCGGTGGAGCGTTCGCTACCATCCCGAGCGGAGACGGTGAGCATCGCTCACTTCCGAGAGCCCGGAGCCGCTTGCTCCGGGCTCTCCTCGTAGAGAGGCCCGGCGCCCCCGCTTGAGACGCCGGGCCGGTGCCGCTACTTGCGAGTGATCCAGAGGATCACGAGCAGCAGCATCATGGAGACGGCGAGCTCGATGGCTCTCACCTCCTTTCTCGGGACCGGAGTCCCGGCCGGGACACGACGTCCCGACAGTTCTGGAGGCGTGCGGCCGTCTGCCATCGCGCCAGCGTACGAGCGGACTTCGCACGCCCGGCCAACCGCGCGACAGTTGGTTCGAACACTGCGCGGAGGCGTCGCAAACAGACGCTGAACTGGCGCACACGCAGGACGCGCATAGGCGCAATCGCGCGAGCGCCGGGGACCTATGCGATCCGGCGCGGGGCGAGGAACGACCACACTTGCGCCGCCGCTGAGATCGTCGCGGCGGGGCCGGGATCGGGTGGCGTGGCGCCCGGCCACTGGTGGCGGCCGCCGGCGATCGCGATGTGCACGACGGTCGTTCCGGCGCGGCAGGCACCCCAGGAGTAACGGACCGTCCGCGGCGCGATCGCACGGCTGCGCGGGCGGCGCTGCGCGCAGCCGTCGCGTGCGACCCAGCTCGCCAGCCACGGCACGACCGCGCCACGGCGACCGTCGTCAGCCGCGCCCCAGTAGGGCACGACGGGATCGTCGCGGCCGTGGATCTCCAGCACCGAGACCGGCCGCCTGGAGCGGCATGGCGGCAGCGTCGCGAAGCCGCCGGCGACGATCGCGACCGCGGCGAAGCGCTGGGGCATCGTGCAGGCGAGCAGCGCCGCCATGCTGCCGCCGTTCGAGACGCCGGTCGCTGTCACGCGGTCGAGGTCAATGCACCACTGCCGTCCGACGGCGTCGAGCAGGTCGGCGACGAAGTCGACGTCGTCCGGGTCGCCGCGCCGTTCCTCCACGTTCCAGCGTGGACCGTCGGCGTCGGGGAACACCCCAATCGCCGCCGGACCGCGGTCGAGCTGGCCGGCAAGGCCGGAGTAGCGCGCCATGAAGCGGCCGTTGCCGCCCGTGCCGTGGAACGCCAGCAGCAGCCGCGCCGGCGTGCCCAGCGCCGCCGGCGGGACGTGCACGCGCGCGGTGCGGCGCACGCCGTGCGAGACGACCGCGATGTCGACGTCGCCGGCCGGCGCAGACGCAGCAGCCGCACAGCCGGGAGAGGGCAGTGGTCCACGCGGCGGCGCGGGGGCGCCGCCCACGGCGGCGATGCTCGCAAGGCCGGCGGCGGCGAGTAGCAGCGCGGTGAACGCAACACGCAGCGAGCGGGCGACCATCGAAGATGGTGAACACGCCGGCAGCGGCATTGTCGCGGCGCGCACGCCGAATTCACGCCGCCGGCGCCGGCACCAGCCGCAGCTCGAAGCACGCGCCGGGCCGCTCGACCTCCACCAGCGCCAGCTCGCCGCCCATCCGGCGCGCCAGCTCACGGCCGATCGCGAGGCCGAGCCCGAAGCCGGTGGTGCCGCTCGTCGTCGCACCGCGGCGGAAGCGCTCGAAGACCGCCTCGCGCTCGCCTGGCGCGACGCCCGGCCCCGTGTCGCGGACGCGCACGCACGGAATGCCGCCAGCGGCGCCGTCGAGCTCGACGCGCACACCGCTGTCCGACGGCCCGAAGCGCAGCGCGTTGTCGAGCAGGATGCGAACGATCTGCGCCACGGCGCTCGGGTCGGCGACGGCCCACACGGGCTCCGCTGGGGCTGCGACGTCGACGCGCTGCCCCCGCTCGCGCGCCCGCGCGCCGAGCTCGTGCGCGACGCTGCGCGCGACCGCGCGCAGATCGACCAGCTCGCGCGCCAGCGGCACCCCCGCGTCGAGCCGGCTGAGGTCCAGCAGCTCGTCGGTCAGGCGCCCGAGACGCTCGGCCTGCTCGACCGCGTCGTGAAGCTGCTTGCGCACCTGCGCCGGCTCCGGTGGCGGATTGTGCCCGACCTCCTCGCGCAGCAGCTCGAGCATCAGCCGCAGCGACGTGACAGGCGTCCGCAGCTCGTGGGAGGCGGTCGAGACGAATGCCCGCCGCGCCTGCTCCTGCTCCCGCAGCCGGTCCTGCATCGTGGCGAACGCCCGCGTCAGGTCCCCCACCTCGTCGCGCCGCTCGTCGGCGGCGACCTCGACCTGCGGGCCCAGCCGCGCGACCCGCAGCGCCATGTCGCGCAAGCCGCGCAGCCGCCGCACGAGCGGCCCCGTCAGCAGCGTCCCGACGAGCAGCGCGGTCGCGAGCCCGATCAGCGCGGCGACGATCACCGCCCGCCGCACCACCCGCACCGCGGAGGCGACGCTGTCGAGCCGTTTGTGCAGGATCAGCGCGACGGCGCCGCCCTCCGTGCCGGTCGGGGCGGCGGCGAGCGCGACCGGCACCGGTCCAGCGTCGGAGATGCGCGCGACGACACGCCCGCTTGAGAGCGCGCGCAGCCCGATCGTGACCGGCGTGCGATCGTCGGGGTCGGTCGCCGCCACCACGACGCCGTCGCGGCGCACCAGCAGCGCCTCGGCGTTGGCGCGCCGCCCGACCGCGCGGGCGACCTGCTGCACCTGCGCCGCTCTCGGACGCAGCCCGTCGAGCCCGCGCAGCGCGACGCGCGCCGCGCCGGCGTCGCGCGCCAGCGTCGCGAGCGCGTCGTCGCGCAGGCGCCGTTCGAGCGGTTGCAACAGCGCCAGCGCGACGACCGCGAGCGTGACCGCCCATGTCAGCAGCAGGCCCAGCAGCAGCCGCACGCGAAGGCCGGTGAGCGCGGGCCGGCGCATCGCGTCCTACGCCGCGTGCAGCCGGTAGCCGCTGCCGCGCACCGTCAGCAGCAGCTCCGGCGTGGCCGGTTGCCGCTCCAGCTTCTCGCGCAGATGCCGCACATGCACGTCGATCCCGCGCGGATCGCGGTACGCGCTCTCGCCCCAGATCGCGCCGAACAGCTGCTCGCGGCTGAAGACGCGCCCCGGCTGCTCCATCAGCGCCGCAAGCAGCTGAAACTCGGAGAACGTCAGCTCGACCGGCTCCCCGCGCACTCGCACTTGGCGGTGCGCACGGTCGAGCACGAGCGGACCGACGTTCAGCACCTCCTCGCCGAGCGCGCGCGAGCCCGCGCGGCGCCGGACCGCGCGGATGCGGCTGCGCAGCTCGGCGAGCCCGAACGGCTTGACGACGTAGTCGTCGGCGCCGGCCTCGAGGCCGAGGACCGCATCGGCCTCGCTCGACCGGGCGGTCAGCATGATGATCGGGACGACGTTGCGGCGGGCGCGCAGCTCGCGACAGACCTCGATCCCGTCGGGGCCGTCGCCGAGCGCCACGTCGAGCAGGACGCAGTCGAACGTCTCAGTGCTGGCGCGATCGATCGCGCTGCGGCCGTCGGCGACCGCGAGCACGCGATGGCCCTCGCTCGTGAACGCGCGGCTGATCTGCTCGCGCAGGCTCGACTCGTCGTCGACGACCAGCAGCGACAGCTTCTCCGCGGCGTGCATGCGGCTGGAAACGCTAGTGGACCGACCGCGTCAGCCGTGCAGGCGCAGCAGCAGCCGCGGGCGCACGCCGGCGGCGCGGCTCGCGTCGCGGGAGTGCGCGCGCGCCCATTCGACGACCGGCGCGCAGCCGGTGACGTCGCGCGGGTGGCCGGGCACGCAATGCCCTCCCCCCGCCAGCACATAGCGCACCTGCCCCGCACGCACGGCTGCGGCGAGCTGGTGCGGCGAGACGAGCGGCCGTCCGTACGCGGTCGTCAGCACGAGCACCGGCTGCCCGTCGCGCGCGATCAGCGCACCGGCGCTGGCCGCCGCCATCGTCGCGACCTCGTAGCGCCCCCCGGCGCGATGCGCTCGCAGGTAGGCGCTCACATGCGTCAGCTCGCGCGCCGGCATGAAGCCCGGCTCGCCGCCGTCCGAGGCGTGGTCGCGCGCCAGTCGCAGTGCGTCGGCGGCGGGCACCACGAGCAGGCCGGCGAGCGCGACGGCCAGGAACGCGTGCGCCGGCAGCCGGGCGCGCAGGCGTCGCAGCGGCACCAGGCACGCGAGCAGGAGCGCGACGGCGCCGGCCGCGAGCGCAACCCCCGGCTGCGCCTGCACGACCGGCTGCGCAAGCCACGCACAGGCCGCGACAGCAAGCGCCAGCGCGGCAACGGCACTGCGGCGCAGCGGCGCGGCGGCGGCGAGCGCGGCGACGCCCGCGCCGAGCGCGAGCGCGATCGCCGGCGCAAGCGCGTCGAGGTAGCGCGCCTGCACCACGACCATGCGCGCGAAGACGGCGATCCCGACGAGCAGCCACACGGCGACGAAGACGACACCGGCGCGTTGCAGCCGCGGCGAGCCGTCCGCGGTCGCGTCCAGCACGGTCATGGAGGCATCGGCCGCAGACCGGCCGCGCCGCCGCCCTGCGAGCGTGGACGCGAGGCCGACGACGAGCGCGAGCGCCCCGACCGCGAGCGCAGCCACGAGCGCGCTGCCGACCAGCACCCCGAGCGCGCCCTGGCCGGTTCGGAACAGCGTCAAGGGACCGCCGCCCGGCCGCCCGGCGGTCGTGTTCGTCAGCCCGAGGCGGCTCAGCCCATCGAACACGAACACGACGTTCCAGGCGCTGCCGTTGGTCGACCCGATCGGGAACGGCTTCGGCCCGGGCGCGAGCGAGAGCGCGACGAGCCATGCGAGCGCTACCGCGACGAACGCCGCGCCGGCTATCAGCAGGGCGCGCACGCGCGCGAGCCGGCCGCCGCCCAGCGCGAGCCACGCGAGCACCAACAGCGCCGGCAGCGGAAGCAGCGCCTCGGCGAGCTTGACGTTGAACGCGAGCCCGAGCGCGACGCCGGCGGCGACCATCCACCGCAGCCGTGCCTGCGGCGCTTGCGCGGCGCGCACGACGCAGACCGCGGCGATCAGCACGAGCGCCATCATCACCGCGTCCATCGTGTCGCTGCGCGCCGTCACGACGGACGCCGGCAGGACGGCCAGCGCCGCCGCCGCGGCAAGCCCGGCGGGCCGTCCGAACAGACGGCGCCCGAGGTCGTAGACGATCGCGACCGCAGCGATCCCGGCGATCAGCTCCGGCAGTCGCAGCGCCGTCGAGGACCAGCCCAGCAGCTTGACGCTCGCGACCTGCAGCCAGAGGTCGAACGGCGCCTTGTCGACGGCGCTCATCGCGGTCGGGTCGAACGCCCCGACGAAGAGGTTGTGCCACGACTGGGACATGCTGCGCACGGCCGCGTCGTAGAACGGGTTTGCGGCGACGCTGCCGTACGACCACAGCCGCAGCACGGCGGCGAGCGCGACGACTGCGGCGAGCCCGGCAGCCGCCGGCAGCCGTCGCGTCCCGGCGCGCGCCCGCGGGCGCGCGGGGGCGGTGAGGCTCACCGCCTCCATCTCACGGCGCAGGCGAGTGCGCCTCGCGCAGCTCCCGGTGCAGCCACGCCAGCTCTCGGAACGCACGCACCACGACGCGCACGTCCGCACCGCTCTGCTCGCCGGCGACGCGCGGGCGGTGCGCGACGTCGCGCTCCTCAAGCCGCGCACCGCGTGCGAGCAGCTTGACGAGCAGCTCAGTGCTGATCATCGCACCGTGCGAGCGCAGCTCGACGCCGTCGAGCAGCTCGCTGCGCACGAGCTTGAAGGCGCAGTCGACGTCGCGCACGGGCAGCGCGAAGAGGTGGCGCACGAGCCAGTTCCACATGCGCGCGTTGAACCTGCGCGGGAAGGGGTCGCGACGCTGCGCGCGCCGCCCCACGACGACGTCCGCATGGCTGGCGAGCGGGACGAAGTGCGCCAGTTCGGCGAGGTCGAACTGCAGGTCGGCGTCGGTCAGGAAGATCCACGGCATGCGCGCGGCGCGCACGCCGGAGCGCAGCGCGTCCCCATAGCCGCGATTGACCGCGTGGACGACGAGGCGCACGTGCTCGTCGGCGGCGGCGAACGCGGCCGCCCGCTCGGCGGTCGCGTCCGTCGAGCCGTCGTTGACCACGATCACCTCGTAGTCGGCGGCGGCGCGTGCCGCCGCGGCCGACGCGTAGCGGATTGCGTCAGCGACGTTGTCCTCCTCGTTGAAGCACGGCAGGACCACCGAGAGGCCGGGCAGCAGCGGAGGTGCGTCAGGACGTGCCGCTGCCCGGCGCGGCGGCGCCGTCGCGTCAACCGGCGCCAGGAGAAAGCTCTCGCTCATGACGTCACCATGCCCCCGCCCGCGTCACGCGCGGTTGGCGCAACGTTAGGAGCAGGTTGGACGGCTCCCGGACGCACGACGGGCGGCCCCGGAGGACCGCCCGTCGGAACAGCTCTGCTCTGGCGTCAGCGCTTACGTGATCAGCGGGATGATCAGCAGCGCCACGATGTTGGCGACCTTGATCATCGGGTTGATCGCCGGGCCGGCGGTGTCCTTGTAGGGGTCGCCGACTGTGTCGCCCGTGACCGAGGCCTGGTGCGCAACGGAGCCCTTGCCGCCGAACGCGCCGTCCTCGATCAGCTTCTTGGCGTTGTCCCACGCGCCGCCGCCAGCGGTCATCGAGACGGCCATGAAGAGGCCGACGACGATCACGCCGATCAGCAAGCCGCCGAGCGCCTCCTTCGAGATCAAACCGACGACCAGCGTGACCACGATCGGGATCAGCGACGGGATGATCATCTCCCGCTGCGCGGAGCGCGTGACGATGTCGACGCAAGTGCCGTACTCGGGCAGGTCGGTGCCCTCCATGATCCCCGGCTTCTCGCGGAACTGGCGGCGCACCTCCTCGACGACGGCGCCGCCGGCGCGACCGACGGCCTCCATCGAGAGGGCGGCGAACAGGTAGACCATCAGACCGCCGATCAGCAGCCCGATCAGCACCGACGGGTTGCCGAGGATGAAGACGATCGGGTCCTTGCCCTTGCTGAGCAGCTTGGCGTTGAGCTCGCGCTCGAACGCGTTGAACAGCACGAGCGCCGCGAGCGCGGCGGAGCCGATCGCGTAGCCCTTCGTGACGGCCTTCGTCGTGTTGCCGACCGCGTCGAGCGGGTCGGTCACGTTGCGGACTTCCTCCGGCAGGTCGGCCATCTCGGCGATGCCACCGGCGTTGTCGGTGATCGGGCCGAACGCGTCGAGCGCGACGATCAGTCCGGTCAGCGAGAGCTGCGCCATCACGGCGATGCCGATGCCATAAATGCCGGCGAGGTGGTTGGCCCACAGGATGCCGAGCGCGATCACGAGCGCCGGCGCGGCGGTCGCCTGGAAGCCCTGCGCGAGGCCCTGGATGATGTTCGTCGCGTGGCCGGTCTCCGACGCCTTCGCGGTCTTTCTGACCGGGCCGAAGCGCGTCGAGGTGTAGTAGTCGGTGATCACGAACAGCAGTGCCGTGACGCCGAGCCCGATCAGCGAGCAGATGTAGAAGTCGCCGACGCCGGGCGTCGAGCCCGGGGCCAGCACGCCCTTGAAGCGGACGCCGTCCATCAGCCACTTCGTGATCGGGTAGAACGCCGCCGCGGCCAACACGCCGGACACGATCAGGCCCTGGTAGAGCGCCCGCTCGACCTTGCCGGCGGCGGAGCGCACGAAGAACGTGCCGATGATCGACGCGATGATCGAGACGCCGCCCAGCACGAGCGGGTAGAGCGCGACGTTCGTCGCGTCGGCGACCGAGAACGTCAGCACGCCGAGCAGCATCACGGCGACCGCCGTCACGGCATACGTCTCGAACAGGTCGGCCGCCATGCCGGCGCAGTCGCCGACGTTGTCGCCGACGTTGTCGGCGATCACGGCCGGGTTACGCGGGTCGTCCTCGGGGATGCCGGCCTCGATCTTGCCGACGAGGTCGGCGCCGACGTCGGCGCCCTTCGTGAAGATGCCGCCGCCGAGTCGCGCGAAGACGGAGATCAGCGAGCCGCCGAAGCCGAGGCCGATCAGCGCGTCGACCGCCTCCTTCGGCGTCTTGTCGACCCAAGCCGTGAGGATCCCGTAGTAGGCCGCGACGCCCGTCAGCGCGAGGCCGACGACGAGCATGCCCGTCACGGCGCCGCCGCGGAACGCGACGCTGAGCGCCTTCGGCACGCCGTCGCGCGCGGCCTCCGCCACGCGCGAGTTCGAGCGCACCGACACGTTCATGCCGATGTAGCCCGCCGCCGCGGAGGACAGCCCGCCGATCGCGAAGCCGATCGCGACGTAGATGTCCTGGATGAAGATGAGCGCGACGAACAGCACGACGCCGACGAGCGCGATCGTCGAGTACTGGCGGTTGAGGTACGCGCGTGCGCCCTCCTGCACCGCCGACGAGATCGAGACCATCTTCTCGTTGCCGGGCGAGAGCGCCAGCAGCGAGCGGACCGTCAGCGCGCCGTAGACCAGCGCGCAGGCAGCGCACACGAGCGCGACGACGACGCCGTGGTCACTCAGGAAGCTGGACAAGACTGGATCCTCCGGGGGGTTTCCGTTGAACATCCCGGCGCGCTCTCCACGCTCCGGCATGCTTCGGAGCCCTCACACCGGCGACCACCGGCAGGCAGGGCCCCTAAGAACCGCGCGAGTCTATCGTGGCCGGCGGCGGCGAGAAGTCAGCGCGCGGCTCAGCGTGCTACGCGCTGCGGTGCGCTCGTGCGCGGGACCGGCTCGGGCCACGGCAGCGTCGCGAGCATCCGCTCCTCGCCGCACAGCGACCACAGCTCCTCCGCGAGGTGCGGCGCCATCGGCGCGAGCAGGTGCACGAGCTGCCGCAGGCCGATCAGCAGAGCCGCCTCGTCGAGCGGGTCGAGCGGGTGAGCGGGATCCGCCCCGCCGTCGCGGGCGACACCGGCCGCCGCCGCTCTGCGCTCGAACTCGCGCAGCTTGTCGAGCAGCGCGATCGCGCCCTCGACCGCGTGCTTCATCTCTATCGAGTCGAGCGCGCGCGTGATGTTGCGGTGCGCCATGTCGCACCACGTCACGAGCTTGCGGCGGAGTCTCGTCGAGCCGTCGATCCGCTCGCGCAGCTCCGGGTCGAGCGCGTCCCAGCGCCGCGCGCGCGGCGCGGCCCACTCCCACAACTGGTCCAGCCATTCGGCGCAGAACCTGATCGGCTCGTCGGTCCAGTGGAAGTCGTTCTTCGGCGCGGCCGCGTACATCATCGCCACGCGCAGCGTGTCGGCCCCGACCTCCTCCAGCATCGCCTTCAGCTCGACGGTGTTGCGCAGGTGCTTGCTCATCTTCTTGCCGTCGAAGCGGACGAGCCCGATCATGCGCTGGTTCGTGAACGGCTCGCCGTCCGCGATGTGGGTCAGCAGCCCGACGTCGCGCAGCATCTTCGTGAAGGAGCGCTGGTCGAACACGAAGCCGGCGCCGTCGGTGCCGCGGATCACGTTCGTGACGGGCAGCCATCTGGCCGTCTGCGGGTGGTCGAACATCGCGCCGGCGCGGTCCGCGTAGGGGACGCTGATCGACAGCCAGGTCCAGAACGCGTCGACGTGGCAGTCGAGCGTGTCGGTCTCGCGCCGCGCCGGACCGCCGCACGACGGGCACGACGTGTTGACGAAGTCCTCGCGCTCGGCAAGCGGCCTGCCGGTGCCGTCGATCCTCAGGTCGGTCGGCAGCACGACCGGGAGCTGCTCCTTCGGCACCGGCACGATCCCGCACGCGTCGCAGTAGACGATCGGGATCGGCGCGCCCCAGCTGCGCTGGCGTCCGACCGAGAAGTCCGTGATCGCGTAGCGACGCGCCGGTCGCGTCTCGACTGCGAGCGCGACGCCGTCGGCGCCGGCCTCGTCCATGCGCGCGATCCCGACCTTCTCCCCCACCTCGGCGTCGGTCCTGTCGACGCCCGGGAAGCCGAGCGAGGCGGTCGCGCCGTGGCGCGCGTCGACGATCGGCGAGACGAGCACCGGCAGCGGACGGTCGATCCCCGCGATCGTCGCCGTCAGTCCGGTGTCGATCACCTCGACGGTGCTGGCGCGGTCGCCGCTGCGCCAGCCCATCGATCTCATGTCGCGCAGCGCCTCGCTCTCCTCCAGCTCCCCGACCCAGTCGGCCAGCCGCGGGTGGTTCGGCGAGACGGCGACAAACGCCGCCTGGGCGAGCGCGTCCGGCTCGGCGGCGAACACGATCGCCTGCGCGCCGGTCGGCGTCGTCGCGTCGAGCTCGACGCCGTCCACGCGCGAGAGCAGCGAGCGCTGCGCGCCGAGCGCGTTGACGTCCCAGCCGCTCAGCGTGTCGAGGTTGTCGTCGTTCTCGGCCGCGTAGCGGGTCGCGCGGAAGAACCACTGCTCCAGCGGGACGAAGCCCACCTCGCTGTCGCAGCGCCAGCAGACGCCGCCCTCCGCCTGCGTTTGCGCGAGGACCGTCTGACACGAGTCGCACCAGTGGACGTGGCGGGTCTGGCGGTAGATCAGGTCGTGCTCGAGCAGCAGCAGGAACAGGTACTGCGTCCACTGGTAGTGCTGCGGCTCGCACGTGACGAACGAGCGCTCCCAGTCGAACGAGGCGCCGAGGCCCGTGAAGTCGCGCCGGAAGTTCGCGCAGCACTGCTCGACCCACTCGGCCGGCGTGATCCCGCGGCGGATCGCCTCCAGCTCGGACGGCAGCCCGAACGAGTCGAAGCCGGTCGTGAAGAGGACCTGGTCGCCCATCGCGCGGCGAAAGCGCGCGAACGCGTCGGACACGGAGTAGATGCGCGCGTGGCCGAGGTGCGCGTTGCCCGACGTGAACGGACACGACGGGAAGATGTAGCGCGCAGGGCCCGCGGCGTCCTCGCCGGGGGTCGCGAAGGCGCGCTGCTCACGCCAGGCCGCCTGCCAGCGCTCGTCCAAATCACGATGTGCCGGCGGCACAGCTCCCCCAATTACACACTGATCCGAATATTGAGAACTTCAGTACGCCCGACGGGACTCGAACCCGTATCTCTGGCTTGAAAGGCCAGTACTCTCCAGGAAACTTGCGGTCTGGGACGCACGCGATCGCGTTGCCCAAAAGGCAGTCGGACACCGGAAAAAGACAAGCTCCCCCGGCTTGATGTCTGACACACGACAGTGCGTGCGGATCCCCCGATTGTTTCCTTTGACCGTTTGAGCTACGGGCGCAAGCGGTCTATCTGCGAGCAACATTAGGCAGCCGCTTCGCGGCTTGTCAAGTTGTGCCCGGACGGTAAGCTGTCCCGACGCGCCGTCCAAGGGGATGGTCGGCGCAAACCGGGGAAACGGGGGACGGGACGAGCATGGTCTCGGCGTCGATCATCGAGTGCATCGGCGGTACGCCGCTGGTGCGCCTGCGCCGGCTGTTCAGCCACGGGCCGCAGGTGTACGCGAAGCTGGAGCTGCTGAATCCGGGCGGCTCGGTCAAGGACCGGCCGGCGCGCTACATCATCGAACGCGGCCTGCGCGACGGCACGATCGCGCCCGGCGCGACGATCGTCGAGTCGTCCTCCGGCAATTTCGCGATCGCGCTCGCGATGGCGGCGCGCATCTACGAGCTCGAGTTCATCGCCGTCGTCGACCCGAGAATCGCGCCGCTGAACCTGCGCATCATCGAGCAGCTCGGCGCGCGCGTGGAGATGGTCGAGCGCCCCGATCCATTCGGCGGCTACCTGCACACGCGCCTGGAGCGCGTGCAGGAGCTGCTCGCGGAGATCCCCGGCGCCTACTGGATCGATCAGTACGCGAACGAGCTCAATTCGCAGTGCCACTACGACGGCATCGGCACGGAGATCGTCGACGCGCTGGGGACCGAGGAGCCGGTCGACGTGTTCGTCGCCGCGGTCTCGACGTCCGCCACCCTGATGGGGGCGGCGCGGCGGCTGCGCGACGCCTACCCGGGCATCCGCATCGTCGCGGTCGACGCGCAGGGCTCGGTGATCTTCGGCGGTCCGCCGAGCAGACGCAGCCTGCCGGGCATCGGCTCCAGCCGCACGCCCGAGCTGCTGTGCGAGGAGGAGATCGACGAGGTGCTCTACGTCGACGACTTCGACTCCGCGCGCGGCTGCCGCGAGCTGCTGCGCGGCGAGGGGATCCTCGCCGGCGGCTCGTCGGGCGCCGTGATCGCCGCCGTGCAGCGGGTCGTCGCGACGCTGCCCGCGAGCGCGCGCGTCGTGACGGTGCTGGCCGACCGCGGCGAGCGCTACATGGACCTCGTCTACGACGACGCCTGGGTCGAGGCGCATCGGCCGGAGGCGCCCGCGGTCCCCGATGCGCCGCCCGCCCCGGTCGCGCTAACCACAACCCCCTAGGGAGCCATGACATCGACGCAGACCGAGCCGGGGGCTTCGCCCGCCGAGCCGACCGCCGGCGACATCCTCTACCTCAACCGCCGCGACGTGCGCGCCGCGATGGGCGCCTCGATCCGCGGCTACGTGGAGGCGCTGCGCAGCGCGCTCGCGCTGCACGCCGAAGGCAAGACCGCGCAGCCGCTCAAGCCCTACCTGAAGTGGCGCGAGAACGGGCACATCGCCGACCGCATCATCGCGATGCCGGGCTACGTCGGCGGCGAGCAGGCGATGGCGGGCATCAAGTGGATCGGCTCCAAGCACGACAACCCGAGCGCGCGCGGGATCGAGCGGGCAAGCGCGGTGATCGTGCTCAACGACCCCGACACGCACTTCCCAGTGGCGGTCATGGAGGGCGGCGAGATCAGCGGCATGCGCACCGCCGGCGTGACGGTGTTGGCGTGCGAGTATCTCGCGCGCAGGGACTTCACCCGCGTGGCGCTGGTCGGCTGCGGCTTCATCGGCCGGCTGCACGCGCTCGGCCTGCTGGAGTCGTTCCCGTCGATCACGCGGGTGCTGCTGTACGACCGCGACCAGGCCGCGGCGCGCCGGCTCGCCGACGAGCTGGGCGACGTCGCGCAGGTGTGCGCGAGCGCGGAGGAGGCGGTGCGCGGCGGCGAGGTCGTCGTCCCGTGCACGGTCGCCGACACGCCCTACATCCGCGCGGAGTGGATCGAGCCGGGCACGTTCGTGTCCAACATCTCGATCATGGACGTCGAGCCCGACGCGTTCGTGGAGGTCGACAAGCTCGTCGTCGACGACTGGGACCAGTGCAATCGCGAGAGAAAGACGATCAACGTGCTCGTGCAGGCGGGGAAGCTGTCGCGCGAGGACCTGCACGCGGAGCTGGGCGACGTCGTGCGCGGCGCGCGACCGGGCCGCGAGAGCGCTGAGGAGCGGATCCTGCTGAACCCGATGGGCATGGCGATCGAGGACGTCGCCTGCGCCGCGGCCGTCTACCGCGCCGCGCGCGAGCAAGGGGCGGGCACGTGGCTGACGCTGGCGTAGCTCCCGCGGTAGCCGGCCTCGCCGAGCGCCTGCGCGAGCGCCACGACGAGGTGTACGTGCTCGTCGGGCCGCCGCGCACGGCCTCCACGGCGGTCTCGCGGATCCTCTGGAACCACCCCGCGGTGGGGTTCTATGCGCACGAGCCGTTCGAGCCGACGTGGTACGAGGGCGCGGCGGTGGAGCGCGCCGCGGAGCTGCTCGACGCGCCCGACGCGGTCGGCTCGCTGGGCGGGCGCGGCACGGGCCGGGCGCTCGTCGTGAAGGAGATGACGTTCCAGGTCGGCGACGCGTTCCCGCTGCTGGCCTCGCTCGCCACGCGCCCGCTGGTCTTCCTGATCCGCGACCCGCGCCTCTGCGTGGCGTCGCGCATGAAGGTGCTGCGGCGCTCAGGTCGTCCAGAGGTGTTCCCGCTGCGCGAGTCCGGCTGGGAGGACCTCGCGTGGCAGCTCGCGTACGTGCGAGGGGAGGGGATCGCGCACGTGGTGGTCGATTCGAGCGACCTGCGGCGCGCGCCCGAGCGGCTCGCGCCGGCGCTGCTGGAGGCGCTCGGCCTCGCGTTCACGCCGGACCTGCTGCGCTGGAAGTCGAGCGCCGCGACCGGCCTCAGCGCCGTCTCGGGCGCGGAGGACCCGTTCTACCGGCGCGTGCTCGACTCGCAGGGGATCGAGCCGCCGGCGGAGCGCATCCCCGACCTCGCGGAGTTCCCGGAGCCCCTCCGCGCCCACGTCGCCGCGTGCGTCGCGCAGTACGAGGAGCTGCGTGCATCTCAGTCGGAATGCCGACCCTGATGCACACAGATCGCTACTGACCCGGAACCCAGAGCCGCCCGGATCTCTGCGCGGGGCCAGGACCCTCGCCCGGCTGATCGCTCGCTGCCTCGGGCGCGGGCGGTGCGTCCGGGGCGTCCGCGCTGGGCGGCGCCCCGCCCTGCACCGCCTGGGCGTAGGCCATCTGCAACTGACTCAGCGCATCCCGGATCGGTCTCGCCTGCTCGGCGCCGAGCGCCTGCTCGACCAACGGCAGCAGCGCCCGCACCGCCTCGATCCCCATCCGCGTCTGGTCGAGGTCGCGCTCGCCCTCGCTGCCGGGCACGAGGCCGGCGCGCAGCACCGCCACGTTGAGGATCGAGACCGTCGCCTCGGTCACGACCTGCTCGACGCGGACGCGCTTGAGCTCCTCTTCGAGCGCGGCACGCATCTCCTCCTCGGTGGGCTCGCGCCCACCGTACGGACGGCCGCCGGGCGGCTGGGTCGGATCCTGTGCGCTCATACGATCGCCTCCTGGGCGTACGTCTCACGGGTTTCCCGGACCGTCGCCGCGTACACGTCGGCGATCGACGCCCCGGACTCCAGCAGACGCCGCTGACGCTGCGCGCCGTTGCAGTCCGGCAGCGCGACGTCGATCCCCAGCTCGCCGCGCACCGGCGCGGTCCACGCCAGCAGCCGCTCAACCGCCTCGGTCGCCGGGCGCTCCTCGGCGCGCTCGAGATCGATCAGCTTGCCGTCGAGCCCGTAGCGGATCGCGCGCCACACGTTCTCCTCAACCAGCCGCGGCGCGGGGTCGACGAACGGCACGCCCTCGTCCACATCGCGCGCGGCCTGCAAGACGGCGCCGACGATCAGGCCCGCCAGCGCCTCCGACTCCGCGGCGCTGCTCTGCGCGTCGCAGATCCGCACCTCGACCGTGCCGAACGACAGGTGCGGACGGATCGACCACCACACCTGCGTGTACTCGACGATCGAGCTCGTCTGCACGAGGAAGTCGAGGTAGGCCTTGAAGCTCGCCCAGTCGCCGAACGCGTCCGGCACGCCGCAGCGCGGGAAGGACTTCGTGAACGTCTGCGTGCGCGCGGTGTGGAGGCCGGAGTCGAGCCCGTCGACGAACGGCGAGTTGGCGGAGATCGCCAGCAGCAGCGGGAGCACCGGCCGCAGCCGGTCGCACACCTGCACGGCACGGTCGGCGCCGCGCACGCCGACGTGGACGTGCAGCGAGAAGGTGTTGTTGCGCCGCGCGACGTACTGCAGCCCGTCGACGACGCGGCGGTAGTGCTCGGTGTCGATGTTGCGCTGCTCGCGGTAGTCGGCCCACGGGTGCGTGCCGGTCGCGCCGAGCGCGACGCCGCGCTCAGCGGCAAGCGCAAACAGGCGGCGGCGGTGGTCGCGCTGCTTCGCGACCGCGTCGGCGAAGTCCTCTCCACGGCCGGAGCGGATCTCGATCTCGGAGGAGATCAGCTCGCCGGCCAGCGAGGCGGCCAGCACCGGGTCCGCCGCCGTGGCGGCGTCGCGCAGCTCCTCAAAGCGCCCGACCATGTCGAGCGTCGCCGGGTCGAGGATCGCGAACTCCTCCTCCAGCCCGATGGTGCCGTCGATCGCGTCCTCGAAGGACTCGTGCGCGGTGGAGAAGTCGAGGCTCACGGAGCGGGTGGGCGGCCGGGCTGGACGGCCCGATCAGGTGAGGTAAAAGTACAGCGCGTAGAGCAGGTCGACGGCCGGGCTGGAGGTGTGGACCGTCACCTCCGGCGGCACCTGCAGGAGCGCCTCGGAGTAGTTGAAGATGATCTTCACGCCGGCGGCGACGAGGTCGTCGGCGAGCGCCTGCGCGGCGGCCGTCGGGACGGCAAGGACGCCGACGACGATGTCCTCCTCTTCGACGATCTGCGCGAGGTCGTCCGTGCTGCGGACCGTCTGCGGGCCGACCTGCTCGCCGATCTTGGCGGGGTCCTTGTCGAAGATCGCGACGACGCGGAAGCCGTGGTCGGCGAAGATGTCGGAGGAGGCGATCGCGCGGCCGAGGTGGCCGGCGCCGAACAGCGCGATGTTGTGCTGGCCGGACGTGCGCAGGATCTTGCGGATCTGCGAGACGAGCGAGTCGACGTTGTAGCCGACGCCGCGCTTGCCGAACTTCCCAAATCCGGAGAGATCACGTCGGATCTGCGTCGAGTTGACATGCGTGTAGTCCGACAGCTCCTGCGAGGAGATCGTCTCCTTGCCCATCTTCTTCGCCTGCGTGAGCACCTGCAGGTAGCGCGACAGGCGAGCGGCGACGCCGAGCGAGAGGCGGTCGCCGACCTTCTCCAGGCCGGCCTCGGCGTCGTGCTCGATCGTGGAGCTCATCGCTGCCCAGTGTATGCCAGACGCCGCCGCAACTCGGCCTCGTCCACGAAGAAGTCGAACAGCTCCTCGCCGTCGAGGACGATCACCGGAATCCGCTCCAGGTACGCCTTGAAGAGCGCGTCGTCCGATTCGATGTCGCGCTCCACGAGTGCGAAGGACAGCTCCGCGCGAATCCGCTCCAGCAGCTCCCGCGCCTCGTCGCACAGGTGGCAGCCGGGGCGACCGTAGAGGACGACTTCGCGCATCGGCGCCTACAGCCCGCGCTCGCCCGTCGCGTAGGCATCGAGCGCCGCGTACTGCGGAAACGGCAGCGCCGGCAGGTGGCGGGCGGCGGAGGCGATCATCGCGGCGTTGTCGGTGCAGAGCTTGATCGGCGGCACGTCGATCTCGACGCCCAGGCCGCGCATGCGCTCGCGCAGCGGGCCGTTCGCCGCCACGCCGCCGCCGAGCGCGAGCCGCTGCGGGAGGGCGGGATCGGTTTCCAGCGCCCGCTCCACCCGCCGCGCGAGCGTCTCGACGATCGCGCGCTGGTAGGACGCGGCGAGATCGGCGCGGCGGCGCTGCGCCTCCTCCTCCCCCAGCTCTCTCAGCTTGTACAGGAGGGCGGTCTTCAACCCGCTGAAGGAGAAGTCGAGCCCGGCGACCTGCTGCGCGGTCGGGAACGCGAACGCCTCCGGGTCGCCGTCCTCCGCCAGCTTCTGCAGCGCCGGGCCGCCGGGGTAGCCAAGGCCCAGCATCCGAGCGCCCTTGTCGAACGCCTCGCCGGCCGCGTCGTCGTGCGTGGCGCCCAGCACCTCCCAGTCCGGCCCGTGATCGCGCACGTGCGCCAGCAGCGTGTGGCCGCCGCTCGCGATCAGGATCAAAAACGGCGGCTGGAAGTCGGCCGGCTGCAGGAACGACGCCGCGACATGGCCGTGCAGGTGGTCGACGGGGATCAGCGGCAGCCGGTGGGCCGCCGCGAGCGCCTTCGCGGTGCTGACGCCGACCAGCAGCGCGCCGACAAGTCCGGGGCCCTGTGTGACGGCGATCGCGTCGAGCTCGGGCAGCGTCGTGCCCGCCTGTGCGAGCGCGTCGTCCACCACCGCCCCGATCAGTTCGAGGTGATGGCGCGAGGCGACCTCCGGCACGACGCCGCCGTAGCGGTCGTGCACGCCTTGCGAGGAGATCACGTTCGAGCGGATCTCGCCGTCCTGCGTGACGACCGCGGCGCACGTGTCGTCGCAGCTCGTCTCGATCGCCAGGATCACGCCGCGCCGCTCACGTTCGGGACGTCGTCAAGGCGGCCGTTCAGCGTGGCGCGCGTGCGCCACATGATCAGGGCGTCCTCGCCGTTGTCCTGGTAGTAGCGCGGCCGCGTGCCGGCCGAGCGGAAGCCGAAGCGCTCATAGAGCTGGATCGCGGGGCGATTCGTCGGGCGCACCTCGAGCGTGAGCTGACAGCTCCCGCTGCCGTCGTCGATCCGCTCCAGCAGCGCGTTCAGCAGCGCGCTGGCGATTCCCTGCCGGCGCACCGCCGGGTCGACCGCGATGTTCATCAGATGCCAGACGGTGTCGTAGCGCGAGCAGATCAGGTGCCCGACGATCGTGCCGTCCTGTGCGGCGGCGAGGCATACGCCCGACGGCTTCGACAGCTCCAGCACGAACATCGCCAGCGACCACGGCGTCGGGAAGGCACGCCGCTCGACCGCGATCACCTGCGGGAGATCGGAGTAGGAGAGGCGACGGATCTCGAGCACGGAAGTCACGATGCCGTGGCGCGCCGTCTGCGAAACGCCAGCTCCGCGTCCGGGAGGCGCAAATAGGCCGGGAACACCGCCTCCCCGGCGTCTGGCTCCAGCGCCGCCGCGAGCCGGGCGTGCACCGCCGCCTCGACGCGATGCGCAGGAGCGTCGTCCGCCGGAACTGCGGCTCCAGCAGCTTCCAACACGTCCCTGAACCTTACCGCCCCGTCCCCCACGGCCACGGTGCCTGCCGGCAGTGCGCGAACGGCGTCGGCGAGCGCCTCGGGGGTGAGCGCGGCGGGGTCGAGCAGGGGCGGCGCGGCGGCGTTTGCCCCAGCCCACGCGGCCGCGAACGCCTCACCGCGGCGCGCGTCGAGGACCGCGAGGACGGCGGGCGCCTCCGCGGCGGCGGGCGCGCCGCTCGCGCCGGCCGCGAGCGAGCGCAGTGTCGAGACGCCGACGAGCGGCACGCCGTGGGCGTGCGCGAGTGCGCGCGCGGTCGCCACGCCGATCCGCAGGCCGGTGAAGGTGCCCGGCCCGACGCCGACCGCGATGCGGTCGAGCTGCGCGACGCCGATGCCCGCCTCGTCGAGCAGCGCCAGCGCGAGCGGCAGCAGCTCCGCCACGTGCCCCGGCCGCTCGCCAGGCGCCGGCTCGTGCCGACGCGTGAGCAGGTTCTCATCTGAGAGCGCGAGCGCGACCGTCGTGGCGGGGGTGGCGGTGTCGAGCGCGAGCAGCCGCATGCCCCGCATCGTCGCGCAATCGGCGGCCCGATGACGCGTCGGCCAGCACGCGATCGTGGCACGCGGCCGATCGGCCGCGGCGCCGGCCGATCTTCGCAAAGAGCGGGAAAACGCCAAAGCGCCCTGCGGCGTGCCCTCCGACCGATCGCATAGGGTGCCGCCCCGATGACGGCGAGCCTGCCCCCGTCCGGCACGACGTCCAGCCCCCCGACCCGGTCCGTCGCTCGCGGTTTTGCGGCGGTCCTGCTGGCGTTTGCGTGCCTGTGCGCAGCCGTGCCCGCGGCCCACGCGGCCCGAGCGAGCGGCCACCCCGCGCATGCCGCCCGCGCCCACCAGGCGCGGCCGCTGGCGCATGCCGCGCGCGGCTGCGCCCCCGCCTCCGGCTTCCTCTTCAAGCGCGCCAGCGTGCTGCGCACGCAGCGGCGCCTGCTGTGCCTGATGAACCGCACGCGGGCGCGCTTCGGCCTGCCGCCGCTGCACGCGAACGCCTGTCTGCACCGCGTCGCCGCGCGCCACGCGCACGACATGGTCAACCGCCACTACTTCGCGCACACGACGCCGAACGGCTGGGACCCGGCGCACCGGGCGCGTGCGTCGGGCTACGTCCCGCGCCGCGCGGCGTGGCTCGTCGGCGAGAACATCGCGTGGGGCGTCGCCGGCGCGGCGCGGCCCAACTGGGTGATGCGCGCGTGGATGCACAGCCCGCCGCACCGCCACAACATCCTCAGCCGCCGCTTCCACGACGTCGGGATCGGCGTGGCGCGCGGCGTGCCGGTGCGCGGCTTCCCCGGCGTGCGCCTGCGCGCGACGTTCAGCGTCGAGTTCGGCGCGCACCACGGCCGCACCCGCTGCGGCTGAGCGAGCGGGCAAGCCGCCGGCCGGCCGGACGGGCCGCCTACGCGGAGTTGACGGGCGCCTCGCCGCCCTCGATCGCGACCTCGCGCACGTCGCCGCCGCCGTGCGCGAGCTGCACGCGCGCCGCGACCGGGCGCCCGAGCGCGCCGTCGGCGACCTCCGGCCACTCCACGAAGGCGATCCGCTCCGGCGTCAGGTAGTCGGCCAGCAGCGCCGGGTCCTCGCCGCCGAGGTCCGCGAGCCGGTAGAGGTCGAGGTGCGAGACCGGGACGTCGCCGTCGTAGCGCTGGCCGATCGTGAACGTCGGGCTGGTGACGCGGCCGGTCACCCCGAGCGCACGGCAGGCGCCGCGCACGAACGTCGTCTTGCCGGCGCCGAGCTCGCCGGCGATCAGCACGACGTCGCCCGGTTCGAGCGCGGCGGCGAGCCGCGCGGCCAGCGCCTCCGTCTCCTCCGGACCGCTCGTGCGGTGGACGCCGGTCGGAGGCGAAGGGTTCAGGCGCATGGGCCGCGGACGGTAGCGTAGGCGCCGCCATGACCGACGCGCCCGGAACGCAGCGGGGCGGCGGGCGCGCTTCCCTGCGCGCTCGCGCTGCGACGCTGCGCGACTCCGACGTCGGCAGAGCCGGCGGCCTCGCGGCGGCGATGATCGCCAACAACGTCGTCGCGCTCGGCTCGACCGTCGTCTTCGCCCGGCTGCTCGACGACTACGGCTCGCTTGCGGCGCTCGTCTCCTTCTACCTGATCCTGTCCGTCGTCGGACAAGCGCTGCAGGTCGCGACCGCGCGCGACGCCGTTCTCGGTCAGCTCGGCGACGGCCCGGCGCTCGCCGCGACGCTGCAGAGCTGGACGCGCTCGCTGCTGCTGGTGACCGCGGGCGTGGCGGTCGTCTCGGTGCTGCTGCGCGCGCCGATCGCCGCCGCGGTCGGCGTGCACCAGGAGTGGGCGGCGGCGATCGGACTGCCCGCAGGCGTGCTGTGGCTGCTGGTGTCGCTGCTGCGCGGCGGGTTGCAGGGCACCGGCGACTACCGCGCCGTCGGCCTCAGCCTGATCGGCGAGCAGAGCGCGCGGCTCGTGCTCGGCGCCGCGTTGGCCGCGGCCGGGCTGGGCGTGACGGGCGCCTACCTCGGCACTCCGCTGTCGCTGCTGGCGATGGCGTTGTACTGCTGGGTCGAGCTGACGCGGCGGACCGGTGCGGCGGCGGGCTCGCCGGGCGCCGTGGCGCTGCCGGCCCGTCGCCTGCGCGACCACCTCGTCGGTGCGCGCATTCCGATCGCCGGCCTCGCGATCATCGCGCTGCTGCAGAACCTCGACATCATCGCCGGCAAGCACCGCTTCTCGACCGACGTCGCCAGCTCCTACAGCGCCACCGCCGTGGCGGCGAAAGTCTTGATCTGGGTGGCGATGGGCGCCGGCTTCTACCTCGTCCCTGAGACGTCCCGCCGTCACGCGGACGGCGAGGACACGCGCCCCGTGCTGCTGCAGTCGCTCGGGATCGTGCTCGTCTGCTCCGTGCCGGTGCTGACGATCTTCGCGCTGGGCGGCAGACAGCTGCTGCGCGCCGCGTTCGGCGCCGACCACCTGCTGGCGGTCGATGCGCTGCTGCCGCTCGGGGTGGCCTTCACGCTGCTGGCGCTGACCTATCTCGGGGTCCAGTACCTGCTGGCGCTGCGGCGCACGCTGTTCCTGCTGCCGCTCGGGGCGATCGCGATCGCCGAGCCGGTGCTGCTGCTGACGGTCGCGCCGTCGAACCCGGACGGCTTCGCGGCGGTGGTGCTGGCGGTTCAGGCGGTTGCGGCGGTGGTTGCGCTGGGGCTGGCATTCACTCGAACAGGCCCAGCTGATCGGCGCTGACGGCCGGCTCCTCGGGCTCGGCGGGCGCCGCGTCCGCGGCCGCCGGGACGCCTTCGGGCGGGAACGCGTCCTCCGGCTCGATCTCCGGCACCGGCTCCTCCAGCCGCTCCGGTTGCGGCGGCGGCCCCTGCGCCAGCAGCTCCGGCAAGCGCGCGAAGTCGGTCCGCAGCGTCTCCAGCATCGACGGCGTGTAGAGCGCGGCCGCCGGGTGGTAGATCGGGTAGAGCCGCACGGCGCGGTGGCCGAGCACGTGCACCTCGGGCTGGCCGTGCAGGCGCGAGATGCCGGTCGGGTCGCCGCGCAGCAGCTTCGTCGAGAAGTTGCCGAGCGTGCAGATCACGCGCGGCTCGATCAGGTCAACCTGCGCGTGCAGGTAGTCGCGGCAGGCCTCGATCTCCTGGGGGCGCGGGTCGCGGTTGCCGGGCGGACGGCACTTGAGCACGTTCGCGATGAAGACGTCTCTGCGCTCCAACCCGATCTCGGCGAGCAGCTTGTCGAGCAGTCTGCCGGCCTGGCCGACGAACGGGAGCCCCTGCTTGTCCTCGTTGGCACCGGGCGCCTCGCCGACGAACATCAAATCCGCGTCGGCGTTGCCGGCCCCGAAGACGACCGTCGTGCGGGTCTCGGCAAGCGCGCATCTCGTGCACGCGCTCGCTTCCAGATAGACCTGCTTGAGCTGCTCGCGGCGTTCGGCGGCGTCCATGAGACCTGCGGATGGTATTCGGGCGCCTCGACGTCTACCATTCGCGGCAGCCGTCACCCGCTTTGGGGACGGACTCTGCAGGAATCACACCACTTCTACTTAGAACCGACCGGTATCTCCCATGTGGGAACTGGAACGGGAATCCGCCCTCCCAGCCCTTGCGTGCCTGCGCTGCGCGGTGGTCGGCAACGGCCGCCTCGGTCGCGCGCTCGCCACCGGACTGCGCGAAGCAGGCCTCGACGTCGACGGCCCGCTCGGACGCGGCGCCCGCTGTCCGGACGCTGACGTCGTCCTCCTGGCGGTCCCCGACGCGGAGATCGCCTCCGCCGCCGCCGTCGTCGAGCGCCGGGCCGACGGACCGCTCGTGGGCCACTGCTCCGGCGCCACCACGCTCGACCCGCTCGCCCCGCACACGGCGTTCTCGCTGCATCCGCTGATGACCGTCCCGGACGACGGGCCGTCTCCGCTGGCGGGCGCGTCCGCCGCGATCGCCGGCACCACCCCGCACGCGCGCGGCGTCGCGCACCAGCTCGCGCTGCACCTCGGCCTCACGCCGATCGACGTCGCCGACGAGGACCGCGCCGCCTACCACGCCGCCGCCTCGATCGCCTCGAACTTCCTCGTCACGCTCGAGGCCGCCGCCGAACGGCTCGCCGCCGACGCGGGCGTCGACCGCGCCGCGCTCGTCCCGCTCGTGCGCGCGACCGTCGAGAACTGGGCCTCGCTCGGCTCCGAGCGCGCGCTGACCGGCCCGATCGCGCGCGGCGACGAGGAGACGGTGATCCGCCAGCGGCACGCGATCGCGATGCGCGCACCGGACCTCCTCCCCCTGTTCGACGCGCTTGCCGCAGCGACCCGCTCGCTCGCTCGCCGCGACGTGGAGGTCTCCGCATGAGAACGCTCCGCACCGTCAGCGAGCTGCGCGACCACCTGCGCGCCGAGCGCCAAGCCGGCCGCACGATCGGCCTCGTCCCCACGATGGGCGCCTTCCACGCGGGCCACGTCTCGCTGATGGAGCGGGCGCGCGCGGAGACCGACGTCGTCGTCGTCTCGCTGTTCGTCAACCCGACGCAGTTCGCGCCCACGGAGGACCTCGCCGCCTACCCGCGCGACGAGGCGCGCGACGCCGCGATCGCGCAGGAAACCGGCGTCGACGTGCTGTTCGCGCCGCCGGTCGCGCAGGTCTATCCCGACGGCTTTCAGACGACCGTGCACGTCGGCGCGCTGGCCGAATCGCTCGAAGGCGCCCAGCGCCCCGGTCACTTCGACGGCGTCGCGACCGTCGTCACGAAGCTGCTGAACATGGTCGGCCCCGACGTCGCGTTCTTCGGCCAGAAGGACGCGCAGCAGGCGCTGATCGTGCGCCGCGTCGTGCGCGACCTCGACATCCCCGTGCGGATCGAGGTCTGCCCCACCGTCCGCGAGCCCGACGGGCTCGCGATGTCGAGCCGCAACGCCTACCTCGCGCCGCCCGAGCGCGAGCGCGCCGTCGCGCTGCGCCGCGCGCTCGACGCCGCCGAGGCCGCCGTCGCCGCCGGCGAGCGCGATGCCGCCGCGGTCGCGACCGCCGCGCGCGGCGCGATGGAGCCCTACGGCGTCGAGCCCGAGTACCTGGCGCTCGTCGCCTCCGACAGCTTGCAGCCCGTCGAGCAGATCGACGGAGAGATCCTCGTGGCCCTCGCCGCGCGCGTGGGCCACGCCCGCCTCATCGACAACACCCTGATCAAGACCAACGGGAGACCCTGAAACCGCCATGCATCGCACGATGCTCAAGTCGAAGATCCACCGCGCGACCGTGACTGACGCCGACCTGCACTACGTCGGCTCGATCACCGTCGACCCGGAGCTGCTCGAGGCCGCAGACATCCTCGAGCACGAGCAGGTCGCCGTCGTCGACGTGAACAACGGCGCCCGCTTCGAGACGTACACGATCGCCGGCGAGCGCGGCTCCGGCGAGATGAAGGTCAACGGCGCCGCGGCCCGCCTCGTGCACCACGGCGACACGATCATCGTCATCTCCTACGCGCAGTACTCGCGTGAGGAGATGGAGCACTACGAGCCCACCGTCGTCCACGTCGACTCCCAGAACCGCATCGTCACCGTCGACCACGAGGTGGCGACCCTCCTCAGCTGAGGGCGCCAACCACGTCGGTCAGAGAGGAACGACCCGCCATGTCCGCCTCACCCGTCCCGACAGCCGTAGCACCAGGCGCCCCGCCGGCCGAGCGGCTCCCCGTCTCGCTGCCCGAGCTGGCCGAGAAGAAGCGCCTCGGCGAGCCGATCGTGATGGTCACCGCCTACGACTACCCGTCCGCCCAGGTCGCTGAGGCGGCCGGCGTCGACATCGTGCTCGTCGGCGACTCCGGCGCGATGACCGTGCTCGGCTATCCCTCCACCGTCCCCGTGTCGGTCGAGGAGATGCTGATGCTGTGCGCCGCCACGCGCCGCGGCCTGCGCACCCCGCTGCTCGTCGCCGACCTGCCGTTCGGCTCCTACGAGGCCTCCAACGAGCAGGCGATCGCGACCGCGCAGCGCTTCGTCAAGGAGGGCGGCGCGGAGGCCGTCAAGCTGGAGGGCGGCGGCGTGATGGCCGAGCGCGCCCGCGCGATCGTCGCGTCCGGCGTGCCGGTGATGGGCCACGTCGGGCTGACGCCGCAGACGGCGACGCAGCTCGGCGGCTACCGCGCGCAGGGCCGTACCGGCGCGCGCGCCGCGGCGGTCGCGCAGGACGCGCTCGCGCTGCAGGACGCCGGCTGCTTCGCAATCGTCTTCGAGGCGATCCCGGCGGCGGTCGCGCACGACCTGATGGAGCGGATCGAGATTCCCGTGATCGGGATCGGCGCGGGCGCCGCGACCGACGGCCAGGTGCTCGTGTTCCACGACCTGCTGGGGATCCGCGAGGGCGTCGGCGCGCGCTTCGTCAAGCGCTACGCCGACCTGCAGGCCGAGATGACGGCCGGCGTGCGCTCGTTCGCCGAGGACGTGCGCACGCACCGCTACCCCGCGCCGGACCACACCTACTCGATCGACCCCGACGAGCTGGCGCGCTTCCGCGAGCTGCTGGACTGAGGCCGCGCGGGCGGCGAGCCTCGCGCTCGCCGCCCCACCCTCTACACTGCGCGCGGCTTTCACAACTCCTTCACGCAACATTCACAGGAGGGCCGCGCGAATGGCGCGCCTGTCACAGGTCTTCGCACCCCGCGACCGCGAGTTCTTCGACCTCTTCGAAGAGGCGGGCGCCAACATCCTGCGCGCAGCCGATCTGCTCGATCGGATGCTGCGCAACTACCCGGACACGAAGGAGCTGGCGCGCGAGATCCTGTTGTGCGAGCAGGAGGGCGACCGCATCACCCACGACGTGGTGCAGCGGCTCAACCAGACGTTCGTCACGCCGATCGACCGCGAAGACATCCTCGAGCTCGCCTCCGCGCTCGACGACATCGTCGACCTGACGGAGGAGGTCGCCGACTACCTCGGGCTCTACAAGGTCGAGGCGCCGATGGAGCAGGCGCAGCGGCTCGCGCACATCCTGATGCAGGCGTGCCGCCAGATCTCCGAGGCAATGCCGCGCATGCGCGACTTCAAGGACATCTCGCACTACACCGTCGAGATCCACCGGCTCGAGAACGAGGGCGACCGCGTCGTGCGCGAAGCGATCGCGTCGCTGTTCGACACCGGCATCGACCCGATGGTCGTGATCCGCTGGAAGGACCTGTTCGAGCGCCTGGAGGAGGCGATCGACGCGACCGAGCGCGTCGCGAACACGCTCCAGGGCATCGTCATCAAGAACTCCTGATGGCGGCCGCCGACGTCATCCTCGGGATCGTCGTCGCCACGGCGCTGGCGTTCGACTTCACGAACGGCTTCCACGACACCGCCAACGTCGTCGCGACGACGATCTCGACGCGCGCGCTGCCGCCGCGCGTGGCGGTCACGCTCGCGGCGCTGCTCAACTTCGTCGGCGCGTTCTTGTCGCTCGCGGTCGCCGCGACGATCGCGAAGGACATCGTCGACCAGCAGCTCGTCACGACGACGATCGTCTTCGCCGGCCTCGTCGGCGCGATTGTCTGGAACCTCGCGACGTGGTACTTCGGGCTGCCGTCGAGCAGCTCCCACGCGCTCGTCGGCGGGGTCGTCGGCGCGATGCTCGCCGCCCACGGCACCGCCGCCGTGCACTTCGACGGGCTCGCCGGCAAGGTGCTCGTGCCGGCGCTGATCGCGCCGATCCTCGCGTTCGCCGTCGCCGGGATCGCGATCCTCGTCTGCTACCGCGTCGTCGGCCGGCTCGCGCCCGGCCCGGTCAGCCGCGGCTACCGGCTCGGACAGGTGCTGAGCGGCGGCATGCTCGCGCTCGCGCACGGCACGAACGACGCGCAGAAGACGATGGGCGTGATCACGCTCGCGCTGATCGCGAACGGCAACCTCGCGCCCGACGCCGCCGTGCCGACGTGGGTCGTCATCTCCGCCGCGACCGCGATCGCGCTCGGCACCTGGCTCGGCGGCTGGCGCATCATCAAGACGATGGGCAGCCGCATCATCAAGATGGATCCCGCGCAGGGCTTCGCCTCGCAAGGCGCCGGCGCTGCCACCATCCTCGCCGCCACACACTTCGGCTACCCGCTCTCGACGACGCACGTGATCTCCGGCGGCGTGATGGGCGCCGGCGCGGCCAAGCGGCTGTCGGCCGTGCGCTGGGGCGTCGCCGGCAACATCGTCGTCGCGTGGGTGCTGACGCTGCCGTGCGCGGCGCTCGTCGGCGGGGTCGTCTACGGCGTCACGCGCCTGTTCGGCGGCGGCGCCGCCGGGCCCGTGGTCGTCGCCGCCGCCGGGATCGCGCTCATGGTCTACGTGTTCGTGCGCCGGCTGCAACGCGGCGCCGCGATCACGACCACGGCCGAGGGAGTGAGCCCGTGAGCCCCGTCTCGGCGACGAAGATCGTCGACGTCGGCCAACTCGCGCAGGTGATCTACGTCGCGCTGATCGCCGGCGTCGCGCTGAGCCTCGCCTTCTCGCTCGTGATCCGCGGCGCGGTGCGCGCGGGCGAGCATCGCCGCACGCGCCCCGTGCTGGCGACCGCGCATGCGCTGCTGGCGACGGCCGGGCTGCTCGTCGTCCTCGGCGCGATCGTGTTCGGCGTCAGCGTGATGTTGAGCAAGTAGACGCGTCAGGCAGGCGCGGGCGGGGGCTCGGCGATCGGCTCCGGTGCCGGCGACGCCTCCTCACCGGCAGGCGCGCCGAGCCGCCGGCGCGGCAGGTTGCGCGTCGCGAGCAGCGACGCCAGCACGACGAACCCGCATGCCAGCAGGCCGACCTTCAGCGCCTTGAGCTGCGCGTCGGAGTAGCCGTCGACCACGGCGCTCGTCTCGGCTTGCGACAGCCCGGCCTGCTTTGCCTGCTGCTCGACCGTCGCGCTGTCGACGAACGACAACTCGCCCTCCAGCCGCACGGACACCGCGTCCTGCGTCGCCTGCGAGACGCGCGGGTCGCTGCTCACGTTGGTCGCGAACGCGGCGGCGAGGCCCGTGATGACGATCGCCCCGATCAGCGCCGTGCCGAGCGAGGAGCCGAGCTGCTGGGCGGTGTACTGGAGGCCGCCGGCCTCGCTGCGGTCGCTCTCCTGCACCGCCGACTGCACGACGTTGCCGAGCTGCGAGACGACCAGCCCCATCCCGACGCCGAGCACCGCCATCGCCACATCGAAGTCGGTCGTGTCGATCTGCGGCTCGATCGTGCCGAGCAGCAGCGCCACCGCGCCCAGCAGCACGAGGAAGCCGACACGCACGATCGTGCGCGGCGCGAAGCGGTTCGCGAGACGCGCGCCCAACAGTGCGGTCACCAGCAGGGCGATCGACGTCGGCAGCATGCGGATGCCGGTCTGCAACGCGTCGAAGCCCTGCACGATCTGCAAATAGAGCGGGACCGCAAAGAAGATCCCCATCAGCACGATCTGCTGGCCCAGCAGCGTCACGAGCCCGCTGCGCAGCATCGGCCGTCTCAGCAGCGCGAAGTGCACAAGCGGCGAATGCGCGCGCTCCTCCTCGCGCCGCTCCCATGCGCGGAACAGCGCCAGCAGCACGCCGCCGCCGGCGACCACGAACGGGGTCAGCGAGAAGCCGAACGGCTCGATCGGCGAGTTGCGCGGCGCCAGCCAGCCCCAGCTACTCGCTTGCAGCACCCCGAACACGACCAGCCCGAGCCCGAGCGCGGACAGCAGCGAGCCGACCCAGTCCAGCCGCGGCGCCGGGCCCTCGCGCGGCGCGTCGGCGACGAGCCGCGGCGTCGCCAGCACGATCGCGATCACGAGCACCACCTCGCCGGCGAACACCAGCCGCCACGTCAGCTCGGTCGTCAGCCAGCCGCCGAGGATCGGGCCGACGGCGATCGCCGCGCCGGCGACGCCGCCGAGCGCGCCATACGCGGCGGCGCGCGCTCTGCCTTCGAAGTTGCCGGCGACGAGCGCCGCCAGGGCCGGCAGCACCAGCGCAGCGCCGATCCCCTCCAGGATCGACCAGCCGAGCGTGAGCGACGCGACCGACCACGACAGCGCCGTCAGCAGCGAGCCGCCGCCGTAGATCACATGCCCGATGACAAACGCGCGGCGGCGGCCGAGGATGTCGCCGAGCTTGCCGCCGGTCATGAACAGCGCCGCCATCACGAGCGCGTAGAGCGTGATGACGCCCTGGATCGTCGTGACCGTCGTGTCGAAGTCCGCCACGAGCTGCGAGATCGAGACGTTCATCACGGCGGCGTCGAGCACCATCAGGAACTGCGAGGCGGCCAGCACGAGCAGCACCGCTCCGCCGGCCCGGGTCGCCCGGGGCGCTGCGAGAGCTGCTCGACCTCGATCGGGGGCCGGATCGGGCATACGCCGGCTGCGATCGCACCATGTGCGCGACGCGGGCGCAATCGAGTTGGCGCACAAGCGTGCGCCGACCGGTCAGCGCGGTGTCGCGGCCGCGCCGTCGTCGATCGCGCGCAGCACGCGCGCGGGCGCCCCGGCGGCGATCGTGCGCGGCGGGACGTCGGCGGTGACGACGCTGTTCGCGCCGATCACCGCCCGCTCGCCGATCGTCACGCCGCTCGTGACGACGACGTTCGCACCCAGCCACACGTTGTCGCCGATGCGCGTCGGTCCCTTCGTCGTGAAGCCCTGCCACGGCACCGGCGTGTCGGGATCGTCGAAGCGGTGGTTGCCGTCGGTCACAAAGCAGCCGTTCGCGAGCATGCAGTGCGCGCCGATCTCCACCAGCTCGACCGCGGCCACCATCACGTTGCGGTTGAGGAACGTGCCGGCGCCGATGCGGATGCGCGCCGGTGCCGGCGCCGTCAACCACACGCCCGGCTCGAACAGCGCGTGCGGCCCGACCTCCAAGCGGCCGTCGGTGAGGGCCTCCAACACGTTGCCCTCCAGCGGCCAGCGCGCGAACGCCTCGCGCTTGAGCAGCTCCCAGTGGATCCGCGCGCGGTTCCACGGCAGTGCGTTGCGCTCGTACCAGCGCCACTTCTGCGCCCACAGGCGCGCCTGGCGCGTGCGCTCGGTCATCGGTCCGACACCGTACAGGGCGCATGAGCGGCTTTGAGCGCATGCAGCCGTGGAGACGGGGGCACAGTCCGAACATGTCCGTTCCGACGACGCAACCCTCGCGCAGCCCCTTCGTCGCCACCGCGATCGGCGTGGCCGTGCTGCTGCTGGCAGTGATCGCCCTCTCGATCTTCGTCACCCCGCTGCTCGGCGGACTGGTGCTGGCGATCGGGCTCGTCTTGCTGATCGTGCACATCGCGATGCGGCCGGAGGGCCAATTGCGCGACGCCGCGCGAGACACGGTCCCTGCGCGGCGCCGTGTCGGTCGCCAGCGCGTGCTCGTCGTCGCCGACGCGCCGCTGAGCGGCGAGGAGCCGGCCGAGCAGATCCGCGCAACGGCCGGCGAGAACCCGCAGCTCGACGTCGTCGCGCCGGTGCTCGTGTCGCAGGCGCACTTCGCGACGTCCGACCGCGACAGGGAGATGGCGGAGGCGCACCGGCGGCTGGAGGCGACGCTGAGCTGGGCGCGCGACCACGGCTTCACGGCGACCGGCACGATCGGCAGCGACGATCCCGAGACCGCGATGGCCGACGCGCTGCGACGTTCTGGCGCAGAGGCTGTCCTGTTCGTGAGCCGCGGCGAGGACGAGCGTTCGCGGCTCGAGGAGCGCGCGCTGCGGCGAGCCGACGCCGAGCTGGCAATCCCCGTGGTGCACGTGCAGGTGTAGCGCGCACCGCCGGCTGCCCCGGGGCGCCGGCACCTGCATGTGCGCTGCGGGGCGATTCTGCGCCGCCCGGCCGCCCGCCGGCCCCGGCCCCCGGCCCGGCCCCGGCCGCCCGGTACGCCGGCGCGCGGCCTTGCTCCTGCTGGAGAGGCCTGTCATGTGATGTGGCTTTGGGCGCTCCGCGTTTGCGGGATCAGCGGTTAGCCTCTCCAGCAGGACAAGCCGCGCGCGGCTGACCGCCAGCGTCTCGCGCTCGGCACGTGGCGCGCGCGGCCGGGCCCGCGGCCGGGCTGCTGATCAGCAGCTTCTTGCGCTCGGCGCGTGGCGCCCGGGCCGCGGCTGACCAGCAGCGCCCGGGCTCGGCGCGCGGAGCGCTCGGCGCACTGCTGGTCAGCCGGGCGCGCAATGTCCTCCGCGAGAGGCTAACCGCTGATCCCACCCACATGGAGCGGCGCCAACGACAGCTCATGACAGGCCTCTCGCGGAGGAGCATTGCGCGCCCCAGGCGTACCGGGGCGGCTAAGCAGGAGCAGCAACCCGCCGGGCTCTGCGCGCGCGTCTCGGCGCGGAAGCAGGCAACAGCGGCCGCAGGAAGTCGCCGGTGACCGAGCCGGGCGTCGCCACGAGATCCTCGGGCGTCCCGACGCCCATCACGAGCCCGCCCTCGTCGCCGCCCTCGGGCCCCATGTCGATCAGCCGGTCGGCGGTCTTGATCACGTCGAGGTTGTGCTCGATCACGACGACCGAGTTGCCCTGTGCCACCAGCGTCTGCAGCACTTCGAGCAGCCGCTGGATGTCGGCAAAGTGCAGGCCGGTCGTTGGCTCGTCGAGGATGTAGAGCGTTCTGCCGGTGGCGACCTTGCACAGCTCGGCTGCGAGCTTCACGCGCTGGGCCTCGCCGCCGGAGAGCGTCGTCGCCGGCTGGCCGAGTCGCATGTAGTCGAGCCCGACGTCGTGCAGCGTCTGGATGCGCCGGCGGATCTTCGGGATGTGCTCGAAGAAGGTCAGCGCCTCCTCGATCGGCATCTCCAGCACCTCGGAGATGTTCTTGCCCTTGAAGCGCACCTCGAGCGTCTCGCGGTTGTAGCGCTTGCCGTGGCACTGCTCGCATGGCACGTACACGTCGGGCAGGAAGTGCATCTCGATCTTGATCTGCCCGTCGCCGCGGCAGACCTCGCAGCGGCCGCCCTTGACGTTGAAGGAGAAGCGGCCGGCCTTGTAGCCGCGCGCTCTCGCCTCCGGCGTCTTGGAGAACAGATCGCGGATCTGGTCGAACAGGCCGATGTACGTCGCCGGGTTGGAGCGCGGCGTGCGCCCGATCGGCGACTGGTCGACGGCGATGATCTTGTCGAGCTGGTCGAGGCCGGTGATGCGGCGGTGCGCTCCCGGCCGCTGCTTGGCCTTGTGCAGCCGGTTCGCGACCGACTTGTAGAGCACCTCGTTGACGAGTGTCGACTTGCCCGAGCCGGACACGCCCGTGACGCAGCAGAACGTGCCGAGCGGCACGTCGACGTCGACGTCCTTGAGGTTGTGCTGCGTCGCCCCCTCGATCCGCACGTAGCCGCTCGGTCTGCGGCGTCTCGCCGGCACCTCGATCCGCCGCGCGCCGGACAGGAACTGGCCGGTCGCCGACTCCGGCACCTGCTCGACCTCGGCGGCCGTGCCCTGCGCCACGACGTGGCCGCCATGCTCGCCCGCGCCCGGCCCCATGTCGATCAGGTGGTCGGCGGCGCGCATCGTGCCCTCGTCGTGCTCGACGACCAGCACGGTGTTGCCGAGATCGCGCAGCCGCTCCAGCGTCCCGATCAGCTTCTCGTTGTCGCGCTGGTGCAGGCCGATCGACGGCTCGTCGAGGATGTAGAGCACGCCGACGAGCGAGGAGCCGATCTGCGTCGCGAGCCGGATCCGCTGCGCCTCGCCGCCCGACAGCGTCGCCGACGCGCGGTCCATCGACAGGTAGCCGACGCCGACGTTCTCCAGGAACGCCAGCCGCTCTTCGATCTCGCGCAGCACGAGCCGCGCGATCCGTCGCTCTTGCTCGGTCAGCTCCAGCTCGCGGACCCACGCCAGCGCGCGGCGCGCCGGCATCGCGACGTACTCGTGGATGCCGAGCCCGCCGACCAGCACCGCGCGCGACTCCGGCCGCAGCCGCGCGCCGCCGCACTCGGGGCACGGCACGACCGACATGTACTCCTCGATTCTCTCGCGCGCCCAGTCGGAGTCGGTCTCCTTGTAGCGCCGCTCGAGGTTGGTGATGATCCCTTCGAAGCCGGTCGTGTACGTGCGCTTGCGGCCGAAGCGGTTGCGGTACTGCACGGTGACCTTGTCGCCGTTCGTGCCGTAGAGGAAGAAGTCGCGCTGCTCTTGCGGCAGGTCCTGCCACGGCGTGTCGGGATCGACCGCGTAGCGTTCCGATATCGCCGAGGTGAGCTGCTCGTAGTAGTTCGAGGCGCTCGCCGACCACGGCGCGATCGCGCCCTCGCCGATCGACAGCGTCGGGTCCGGCACGACCAGCTCCGGGTCGATCACCATCTGCGAGCCGAGCCCGGTGCAGCGCGGGCAGGCGCCGTGCGGGGCGTTGAAGGAGAAGATGCGCGGCTCCAGCTCCGGGAACGAGATGCCGCACTCCAGGCAGGCGAACTTCTCGCTGAACGTGAGCGTCCGGCCTTCGTCGACGAGCTCGACCTCGACGATCCCGTCCGCCAGCGAGACCGCTGTCTCGATCGAGTCGGCGAGCCGCTTGCGCAGCTCCGAGCGCATCACGAGGCGGTCGACCACGACGCCGATGTCGTGTCTGTACTTCTTGTCGAGGACGATCTCCTCGTCGAGCCGGCGCAGCTCGCCGTCGACTCTCACGCGCGTGAAGCCCTCCGCACGCAGCTCCTCGAGCTGTCTGCCGTACTCGCCCTTGCGCCCGCGCACGATCGGCGCGAGCACCATGAAGCGGGTGCCATCGGCGAGGTCCATCACCTGGTCGATGATCTGCTCGGCCGACTGGCCCTCGATCGGTCTGCCGCATCTCGGACAGTGCGGGTGGCCGACGCGCGCCCACAGCAGGCGCAGGTAGTCGTAGATCTCGGTGACGGTGCCGACCGTCGAGCGCGGGTTGCGCGACGTCGTCTTCTGATCAATCGAGATCGCCGGCGAGAGGCCCTCGATCGAGTCGACGTCGGGCTTGTCCATCTGGCCGAGGAACTGGCGCGCGTAGGCCGACAGCGACTCGACGTAGCGACGCTGACCCTCGGCGTAGATCGTGTCGAACGCGAGCGACGACTTGCCCGAGCCCGACAGGCCGGTGATGACCACGAGCGCGTTGCGCGGCATCGCGATCGTGACGTCCTTGAGGTTGTGCTCGCGCGCGCCGGAGACGACGAGCTGGTCCGAGGGCGACATCCGCACTGACTATAGGCGAGCGAACAGACGTTCCCCTGCACGGGAAGCCTGCGAGGTCAGCGCGCCGCGCGCTCCCGCCGCCGCATCTCCTCCGGGGGGAACAGCTGGCGGGGACGGACGCCGACTTCGCAGTGGTAGCAGCGGTCGGTTGTGTCGTCGGATGCGTACCACTCATGCTGCCCGCAGTCCTTGCGCCCCTTGGGGAACCAGTCCACCAGTGCCCACGGCACGTGTCCGCGGATCCATGTGCGCCAGCGGTAGCGCGGACGATGACGCGGAACGGAATCGAGCCGAAGCGCCTCACGGTGGACATAGGTCATGCGGCGAGTGTAGATCGCGCTGTCGCTCATTTCGACCGCTTCTATCTGTTGCGCACCTTCCGGAACTTCAGCTCCGCGACCGCCTTTCGCCGCTCCGCTCTCGAGCGCGACTTGTCGTTCGCCATACGCTGCAACTCGTTGTCATTCGTCTCGTCGAACTCGCTGTGCCGCTGGCGTCTGCCCACCGGCGGCACGCTCGTCGCCGCCCCGCAACGGCTCTGTGCGCGTTCGCGACGATTCACAGCAGGACCTGCGCGGAGGAGCGCGCCGCTGTCGTAGGCTGCGCCGCGATGCAGCAGTTGGCCGACGACGTCTGGCATCTCTCCGGCTTCCCGCCGAACGGCGTCAACGTCTACGTCATCGGCGACGTGCTGATCGACGCCGGCACGCGGCTCGACAAGGGCCGCATCCTCAAGCAGCTCGACGGCCGCGGGATCCGCGCACACGCACTCACGCATGCGCATCCGGACCATTACGGCTCCAGCCATGCGATCTGCGATCGGCTGAACATTCCGCTGTGGTGCGGCGCCGCCGACGCGGAGGCGGTCGAGCAGGGCAAGATGGTGTGGAAGGGCGGCCGCATGATCCCCGGGCCGCCAGCCCACCCAGTCGCCAGACGCCTCAGCGAGGGCGACGAGGTCGCCGGCTTCACGGTGCTGGAGACGCCGGGCCACTCCCCCGGCCACGTCTCCTACTGGCGCGAGTCCGACCGCACGCTGCTGTGCGGCGACGTGATGTGGGGCTGGCAGCCGTTCCTGCTGCGCGGACCGATCCAGCCGCCGGCGAGCGTCGTCACGCCCAACCCGGCGCGGAACCGCGAGTCGGCGCGCCGCATCGCTGAGCTGGAGCCCGCGCTCGTCTGCTTCGGCCACGGGCCTCCCCTGCGCGACCCCGCCAAGCTGGCGGCGGCGGTGGCGAAGCTGCCGCGCTGAGGCGCTCAGCGCCCCGCCGGCAGCACGTCGACCGACGGGAAGCGCTCGCCGAAGCGCAGGATGCCCAGCGGCGTCGGCGGGACGGTGACCGGCGCGGCGCCGGCCGTGCGGAAGCGCTGGAGCACGTAGGTCTTCGTGCGCGCGCGACCCGCAGGCTGGAAGCCCGGCACGCCGAGTGCCGTGCCGACCAGGGCCGGCAGCCGCGGCGCCTTGCCCGGATCCGGCGAGCCGGCGACCGTGACGACGTCAACCTCGCGGACCGCGGCGCCCGGCGCGGCCATCGGGCGCAGGCCGCGGCGGTAGTAGCGCAGCGCGAGCTCGCCGTTCGCTGGTGTGATGACGAGCGCGCGGGCGCCGCTGGTCTCGCCGAGCGCGCGGGCCAAGCCTCTCCAGTCCTGACGCTGGTACTGCGCGTCGGCCGCGACCGTCACGACGATCGCCAGCGAGATCGCACACAGTCCGGCGAGCAGCACGGCGCCGAGCCGCGGCGCGCGCGACGCGGCGCAGCCGACCGCGAGCGCCGCCAGCAGCGGGATCAGCGCCGGCAGCAGGTTGCGCGTGTTGAGGTAGTCGGCGCCTGCGAGCGCCGCCAGTAGCGGTAGCGCGACACCAACGCACCCGAGCGCTCCGAGCAGCAGTGCGCGCTCGCGCGCGGGGCGCGGCGTGCGACGCAGCAGCAGCCAGGCGCCCCCGGTCACAAACGCTGCGCCGAGCAGCCCGAGCGGCAGCGCGAGCGGACCGCGGTAGCCGAGCAGGAACTGCTTGGGGAGCTGCACGAGCCGCAGCGCGAGCGGCGTGCCGGCGATGTCGTACGGATTTCCGCTCTGGGCGATCAGCAGCGGCAGCAGCGCGAGGCCCGTGGCCGCAACCGCGCCGACGGCGCCGAGCGTGCTGCGCCGGCATGGGTGTCTCCACAGCAGCCAGGCCGCCTGCGGCACCAGTACGAACGCGGTGAAGTAATGCGTTGCTAGCGCGAGCGCGGAGGCAAGCGCCCAGGCGGCGAGCACGCGACCGCGGCGGTCGTCCTGCGCACGCAGAAACAACAGCAGCGCGACCACGCTCAACAGCGTCGCGAGCGCGTAGCTGCGCGCCTCCTGCGAGAACCACACGAGCAGCGGGTTGACGGCGACGAGCGCCGCCGCCGCCAGTCCGGCGCGCGCGCCGGCGGCCCGGCGCCCGATCGCATGGGCGACCGGGACGGTCAGCAGCCCGGCGAGCGCCGGAAGCGAGCGCAACCCCAACTCGCCGTCGCCGAAGACCCGCGTCCAGCCCCACTCCAGTGCGTAGAACAGCGGGGGGGTGCTCTCGGCATGCGGCAGCCGCGACAGCATCGCGCCGAACGGACGGCGCACGAGGTCCCAGGTGGCCGCCTCGTCGAACCAGATCGACTGCGTGCGCAGCGTCGCGAAGCGCAGGACGGCAGCCAGCACGACGATCGCGCCGAGCGCCAGCCACGACATCGCGGCACGCGGCGCTGACGACGACGGCGCGGCGGACTCGCGGACGGCGGCTTGCACGCGCCGCACGGTAGCGCTCGCGGCGGGCGCGCTATCAGCGGCCGGCGGCGGCGTACACGTCGTCGAGCAGCCGACCGCGCTCGTCGCCGAGCGAGAACTGCTCGGCGAGCACCCGCTCCGCCTGCGCGCGCGGCGCGCCGCTGAGCGCGAGCTCGAGCGCGACAAGGCGGGCGCCGGCGTCGTCGGCGGGCGCGGCATGGTCGGCGGCAGGCGGCGCCTGCGCCGGACCGGCCGGCGTGACGAGACGGGCACTGGCCTCGTCCGGCTGTGCCGCGGGCACGTTCGGTGGGGAGCCCGGCTGGGGGGAACGCTCCGCCGGCGCCTCGCTCGCCGCCGCGGCGTCGGGCGCGAGCGCAGCCAGCAGCGTCGTCAGCTCCCCGCGCAGCGCCTCGATCCGCTCCAGCGCGCCGCTGGCGGCGGCGGTCACGCGCTCGGTGGACTCGTCGCCGGCGCGGGCGGCCGCGCTGCTCCGACGCGACGTCGGCGGCCGAGCCGACGCGCGCCTCCAGCTCGTCGGCGATCCAGCGCAGGTGCGCGTCGACGGCGGCACGGTCGTAGCCGCGCAGGCGGGTGGGGAAGTCGCGCTTCTCGATGCTGCGGCGGTCGAGCGACACTCGCGGCGATCGTAGCGCTACGGCAGGCGCACGGCGCCGGCCTCGCGCACGACCAGCCCGTCGCGCTCCAGGCCGGCGAGCGCGCGTTCGAGCCGCTCGGGCGCGAAGCCGCCGGGGACCGGCTCGCCGGCGGTCAAGGCCGCGACGACGCGCCCGCGCACGAAGCGGTCGGTGTCCTCGAAGCGCACGCGCTCCCCCGCGCCGCGCCGCGCGGTCGGCCCGATCTGAGGACGCCCCTGCGAGCGGCACGACGCCGCCGGGCACACGTCACACACCGGCGCGCGCGCCGTGCAGACGGTCGCGCCGAGCTCCATCAGCGCCTGGTTCCAGTCGGCCGCGCGCCTCTCCGGCATGAGCGCCTGCGCCCGCCGCGCCAGCTCGGGTGCGCGCCGCTCGCGCCGGTCGAGCCGCTCGATGACTCGCCGCACGTTCGTGTCGACCGCCGCCGCCTGCACGCCGAACGCGAACGACGCGACGGCCGCCGCCGTGTACGGCCCAACGCCCGGCAGCGCCTGCAGCCCCTCCACCGTCCGCGGCCAGCCCTCCGAAGCGACAACCGCGCACGCCGCCTGCAACGCCAGCGCACGGCGGTTGTAGCCGAGCCCGCTCCACATACGCAGCACGTCCGCCGCCGGCGCGTCCGCGAGCGCGGCCTCAGACGGAAACCGCTCCAGCCACGCCTCGTAGTACGACACCACCCGCGCGACCTGCGTCTGTTGCAGCATCACCTCCGACACGAGGATCCGATACGGGTCCGTCGTCCGCCGCCACGGCAGATCCCGCCGCACGGCCGCGTACCAGGCGAGGATCGCGTCGGCGTCAGCGTGCGGCATCGGCGCGCACGCTAGCCGACGGCGCGGAGGTGCCGTCCGGCGCTCATCCTAGTTTTCGGATCGTGGCTCCGTTGACGGCCGTTGTCCTGATCGGCGTGATCGCGTTTCTGTTCGGCGCGGCGGCTCCGGTCGTGTTCGGCCCGCCCGCCGAGGAGCAGGCGCGTGCGACCGTGATCGACTGGCTCGTGCGCGGCCTCGTCGGCGCCGCCGTCGCGCACACCGCCCTCGCCGTCTACCAGCTCATCCAGCAGGCGCGCCACGAGGACGATCTCACCCGCGAGCTGCTCAGCGGCACGATGATGAACCTCCTCACCTTCGGCGGCATCCTGCTCGCGCTTGCGGCGCTGCTGCACCTGCTGAGCCGGCGCGCGGCCGAGCGCGCGCCGTAGCGGCTACGACGCCGGCGGCACCGGAACGGAGCCGCGCCGCTCCTCCGCCAACGCGATGTCGAGGTCGCGCCGCAGCGACTTGATCTCGTCGCGCAGCTTCGCCGCATACTCGAAGCGCAGCTCCTCGGCCGCCGCGAGCATCTCCTCCTCGAGCTCGACGATCGCCTTCTCGATCTCGGCCGGCTGCATCGCTCTCCCGGCGTCAAGCTTCATGCGGCGTCTGCGCCCGCGCGGCACCTTCGACTCGGCCTGCAGGAACTCGGCGATGTCCGAGATGCCCTTGACGATCGACTCCGGCGTGATGCCGTGCTGTTCGTTGTACGCAAGCTGGATCGCGCGGCGGCGATCGGTCTCCCCGATCGCGGCGCGCATCGCGCGCGTCTCTCTGTCGGCGTACATCAGCACCGTGCCGCCGACGTTGCGGGCGGCGCGGCCGATCGTCTGGATCAGCGACGTCTCCCCACGCAGGAAGCCCTCCTTGTCGGCGTCGAGGATCGCCACCAGCGACACCTCCGGCAGGTCGAGCCCCTCGCGCAACAGGTTCACGCCGACCAGCACGTCGTACTCGCCGAGCCGCAGCTCGCGGATGATCTGGATGCGCTCGAGCGTGTCGACCTCGGAGTGCAGATAGCGGACCTTGAAGCCCATCTCCAGCAGGTAGCCGGTGAGGTCCTCGCTCATCTTCTTCGTGAGCGTCGTGACCAACGTCCGCTCGTTGCGCTCGACCCGCTGGCGGATCTCGTTCATCAGGTCGTCGATCTGGTTTCTCGTCTCGCGCACGTTGATCTCGGGGTCGACGATCCCGGTCGGGCGCACGATCTGCTCGACGATCCGCGGCGAGTGCGTGCGCTCCCACTCGCCCGGGGTCGCGGAGACGAGCACGAGCTGCGGCGTGATCGAGAGGAACTCGTCGAATCTCTGCGGACGGTTGTCCATCGCGCTCGGCAGGCGGAAGCCGTAGTCGACGAGCGTCTGCTTGCGCGAGCGGTCGCCCTCGTACATGCCGCCGATCTGCGGAATCGTCTGGTGGGACTCGTCGATGAAGCAGACGAAGTCGTCGGGGAAGTAGTCGATCAGGCAGTACGGCCGCTCGCCCGGCTTGCGCCCGTCGAGGATCCGCGAGTAGTTCTCGATGCCGGAGCAGAAGCCCATCTCGCGCAGCATCTCCATGTCGTACTGCGTGCGCTGGCGCAGGCGGTGCGACTCCAGCAGCTTGCCGGCTCTCTCCAGCTCGGCGCAGCGCTCGTTCAGCTCGCGGCCGATCTCGGCGACCGCGTTCTCGATCCGCCCTTCCTCGACGTTGTAGTGCGAGGCCGGCCAGATGCCGATGTGCTCGACCTCCTCCTCGAGGATCTCGCCGGTGAGCGGGTCGAAGTGCTGGATCTCCTCGATCTCGTCGCCGAACAGCGTCGCGCGGTAGGCCGACTCGGCGTAGGCGGGAAACACCTCCAGCGTCTCGCCGCGCACACGGAAGGTGCCGCGCTGGAGGATGTCGTTGCGCGTGTACTGGATCGAGACGAGCTTCTTCAGCAGCTCGTCGCGGTCGACCATCTCGCCGCGCTTGAGGATCACGACGTTGCGGTCGTAGGTCTCCGGCGAGCCGAGGCCGTAGATCGAGGACACCGACGCCACGACGATCACGTCGCGCCGCGCGAACAGCGCCGCGGTGGCGGCGTGGCGCAGGCGCTCGATCTCCTGGTTGATCGCGCTGTCCTTCTCGATGTAGAGGTCGCGGCTCGGGACGTACGCCTCCGGCTGGTAGTAGTCGTAGTAGGAGACGAAGTACTCGACGGCATTCGACGGGAAGTACGTGCGGAACTCGTTGCAGAGTTGCGCGGCCAGCGTCTTGTTGTGCGCGATGATCAGCGAGGGGCGCTGGACCGCCTCGATCGTCGCGGCCATCGTCATCGTCTTGCCGGTGCCGGTCGCGCCGAGCAGCGTCATCGCGCGCTCGCCGGCCTCGATCCCCTCGGCGAGCGAGGCGATCGCTCTCGGCTGGTCGGCGGTTGGCGCGTAGGCGGCGTCGAGCTGGAATCTGCGCATCGCTTCGAGCGAGGGTAGCGGCCGCGGGCGACACGGCCAGCGCGTCGGGAAGGTTCGGCGGCCCAGAGCGTCTTTGCGCTGTGAGGTCAGTTCTGCAAGCGACTGAGAGGAGCCCCGTGACAAACCGCGCATTTGCGTGCGTCATCGCCGCACTGATCGCCGTCCCACTGCTGGCCGGCTGCGGCTCGAGCAAGAGCACGAGCAGCGCATCGACCAGTGCCGCCGCGAGCACGCCGGCGACCACACCGGCAACCATGCCGAGCACGACCGCAAGCAGCAACGCGGCCGGCCCCGAGACGATCAAGGCGAAGAGAAGCAAGCTCGGCACGATCCTCGCCGACGGCGAGGGCAAGACCGTCTACCTGTTCGAGAAGGACACGGGCACGACCAGCACGTGCAGCGGCGCGTGCGCGAAAGCATGGCCGCCCGTCACGACGGCCGGCGCGCCGAAGGCCGGCGGTGGCGTCCAGGCGGCGCTGCTGAGCACGAGCAAGCGCAGCGACGGCGCGATGCAGGTCGTCTACGGCGGCCACCCGCTCTACTACTTCGTCAAGGACAGAGACGCCGGCGACGCCTACGGCCAGGGCGTCGACGCCTTCGGCGCCGAGTGGTACGTGATGGGACCGAACGGCAAGAAGGTCGAGGGCCACGGGAGCAAGGGCAAGAGCTAGGCGGCCCAGGGGGCGCGGCGGCTGGGGGGAGCCGCCGCGCGCGGCCTGGCGCGCGGGAGCCGCTGCGCGGGAAGGAGCGGGCGCTCAACGGCGTCCTTCGGTGTTGACGGCATCGAAGAAGGAGGTCCCCCATGGCCAGGCGCATCCCCGCGCTCGCCGTCGTCCTCGCCGTGCTCGCAGCGGCCCTGATCGCCGCGGGCTGTGGCTCGAGCTCGGGCTCCAGCTCGTCCGGCTCCACGACCGCCGGCAGCACGACCATGCCGCAGCAGAGCGGCGCCGCGACCGTCAAGACCGCGAGCGCCAGCGGACTCGGCACGATCCTCGTCGACGCGCAGGGCAGAACGATCTATCTGTTCCAGAGAGACACAGGACCGACGAGCACGTGCAGCGGCGCGTGCATTGCCGGCTGGCCCGCTGTCACGACGCACGGCACGCCGCACGCGGCCGGCGGCGTCGCAGTCGCGAAGCTCGGCGTCACGAAGCGCAGCGACGGCAGCATGCAGGTGACCTACGCCGGTCACCCGCTCTACTACTACGCCGGCGACAGCGCAGCGGGCCAGACGAATGGCCAGGGCGTCAACGCGTTCGGCGCGAAGTGGTACGTGGTCGGCACGAGCGGCAGCGCGATCACGACCCAGACGAGTGGTGGAGGCAGCCCCAGCGGCTATTGAACCGACAACCGGCGCGCGCTTCACATACCGTCTGTATGTTTGAGCGACTGCTCACACACTCGGTGGGGTGCCGCAGGCGGCCATGTGGCCGCCAGAGGCGGGCCCCCCGGCGGTCTACGGGAGGCAGCTCATGGCGGACTTCACGGTCAAGCGCATCGACGACATGGAGGGCGCGTACGGCGGCGCGTTCAAGCGGGTGCGGGCGGAGCTCGGCGTCACCTCGTTCGGAATGGCGATCATCGACATGCCGCCGAACTTCGAGCACTACCCGACACACGACCACGCGAGAGACGGGCAGGAGGAGGTCTTCCTCGCGCTCAAGGGCGGCGGGGAGATCGATATCGCCGGCGAGCGCCACCCGCTCGACACGGACCATGCCGTCCGCGTCGCCGCCGGCGTCGACCGCAAGGTCCTCCCCGGCCCTGACGGGATCCGCCTGCTCGTGCTCGGCGCCAAGCCGGGCGCGGTCTACGAGGCGCCCGCCGGCTCGCACCTCGGCGCGCCGGACCCGGTGGCGATCCAGCAGCCGCGCTGAGCTACCGCAGGCCCAGTTCGGCCGGGTAGGTCCGGCGGTACTCGCGCCGCGCGTCGAGCACGCGCTCGACGTACGCCCGCGTCTCGGGGAACGGGATGTCGGCGACGTCGAGCCGCTCGCCGCGCGCGTGAGCGTCCGCCACCCATCTGTCGACGTTGCCCATCCCGCCGTTGTAGGCGGCGAGCGCCAGCACCTCGTCGCCGCCGTAGCGGTTGAGCAGGTAGCGCAGGTACCAGCTGCCGTAGGCGATGTTGATGTCGGGCGTGGACAGGTCCTCGGTCGTGAACGCCGTGCCACCCGATCTGTCGGCGATGAAGTGCGCGGTCGACGGCAGCAGCTGCATCAGCCCGAGCGCGCCGGCTGAGGAGGTCGAGTCGTTGAACTTCGACTCCGCGTAGATCACGCCCGCGATCAGCGACGGGTCGAGGTTCTTCTCGTGCGCCTGCTTGCGGATCGCGTCCTGGTGGCGCAGCGGCAGCGCGGTCAGGTCGTGGACGGCACTGTTGAACAGCGGCCGCAGCAGCAGCGCGCCGAAGCTCACGACGGCGAGGAAGCCCAGCAACAGCAACGCCTGGCGGCGCCGGCGGGCGGCCCGTGTGCGACGGGTGCTCCGGCGAGCAACGCGAACCTGGGCCGGACGGGAGCTCATCGCTTCAGCTTTGCAAGCACCTCAGACAGCCGCCGTTCGAGCTGCTCGACGCTGCCGTCGTTGACCACCACGTACGTGGCACGCGCAGCCTTCTCCTCCTGCGAGAGCTGGCGCGAGGTGCGCTCGGCGACCGCGGCGTGACCGCGCGCGCCAGCACGCTCCTCGCGCAGCTCCTCCGGCGCGACGATCGCGATCGTCGCGTCGTAGGCGGCCTCCATGCCGGCCTCGAACAGCAGCGGCGTCTCGACCACGGCCGCCGGCGGTGGCGGCTCTTGCACGAGCGCCCGCTCGCGGAACTCCATGACCTTCGCCCCGACGCGCGGCCACAGCACACCCTCCAGCCATGCCCGCTCGTCCGGTGCGGCGAACGCGTGCGCGGCGACGGCTGCGCGGTCGACGACGCCGTCCGGCGCCACCTCCTCCCCCCAGCGCGCGACGACGAGGTCGCGCACCTCGTCGCTCGCGTACAGCTCGTGGACGACCGCGTCAGTCGACAGCGTCGCGGCGCCGAGCTGCGCGAGCGCCGCGAGCGCCGTCGACTTGCCAGCGGCAATGCCGCCGGTCAGTCCGACAAACGGGACGCGGTGCTCGCGGCTGCTGCTCAGACGATCAGGCCTGCGGGGTCGGGTCCTCGGCGGGGGCCTCGGCCTCGTCGGCCGGCGATTCGTCGGCCGCGGGAGCCTCGGCCGAAGCCTCGTCGGCCGCGGGAGCTTCGGCCTCGGTCTCCGCCAAAGGCTCATCGGCCGCGGGCGCCTCGGGCTCGCCCTCCGCCTCGGCCGGCGCGGCCTCGGCGACCGGCTCCTCGGCGGCGGGCGCCTCGGCCTCGGGCTCAGACGCGGCCTCGGCCTCGGCCTCCGGCTCCGCAACCGCCGCGCCGCCGTCAGCGGCGAACACGTCCTCCGACAGCCCCAGCTCGGGGACGTCGTCGAGGCTCGTCTCGTCCCCGCCTGCCTCCGGCTCGATCTCGCGCAGCGGCAGCACCTGGCCCTCGACGCGCTTGATCGACAGCGACAGGCGGCGGCGCTCGGAGTCGATCTCGAGGATCTTCACCTTCACCTCGTCGCCCGGCTGGATGATCTCGCGCGGGTTCTCGACGTGGTGCTGCGCGAGCTCGGAGATGTGCACGAGGCCCTCGACGCCGTCGAGGATCTCGACGAACGCGCCGAACGTGACGACCTTCGTGACCTTGCCCTCGAGCTCGTCGCCGACGTTGTAGGTGTCGACGACCCGCTGCCACGGGTCCTCCTGCGTCTGCTTGAGGCCCAGGGAGATCCGCTGACGGTCGCGGTCGATGTCAAGCACCTTCACGTTGACCGTGTCGCCGATCGAGAGGATCTCGCTCGGGTGGTTCACGTGCGACCACGACAGCTCGGAGATGTGGATCAGGCCGTCGATCCCGTCGAGGTCGACGAACGCGCCGAAGTCGACGATGTTCGAGATCGTGCCGTCGACGACCATGCCCGGCTGCAAGCGGTCGAGGATCCGCTCGCGGTCCTCCCTACGCTGCTCCTCCAGCACCGCGCGGCGCGACAACACGACGTTGTTGCGCGAGCGGTTGAGCTCGATCACTCTGCACTCGATCGTCTGGCCGAGATACTCGTCCAGGTTCGGCACGCGGCGGATGTCGACGAGCGAGGCGGGCAGGAAGCCGCGCACCCCGAGGTCGATGATCAGGCCGCCCTTGACGACCTCGATGACGGTCCCGTCGACCGGCTCGCCCGACTCGGCGGCCGCTTCGATGCGGCGCCACGCCTTCTCGAAGCGCGCACGCTTCTTCGACAGGATCAGGCGGCCGTCCTGGTCCTCCTTGGTGAGGACGAGGGCGTCGACCTCCTCCCCCATCTCGACCTCGTCCTTCGGGTCGACGGACTTGCGGATCGACAGCTCGTTCGCGGGGATGACGCCCTCGGACTTGTAGCCGATGTCGACAAGGACCTCGTCCTTGTCGATGCGGACCACGTTTCCGGTGACGACGTCGCCCTCCTCGAACGGCTGGAGCGTCGCGTCGTAGTTGGGGACGATCTTGCCGTCGATCTCGAGCAGCAGGCCGTCGCTGCCCTCGACGATCTTGGCGTCAGTCGGGAGGTCGGTCGAAATTGACATGTAGGTACCGGTAGGGAACAGAAGTGAGCCGAAAGAGGTTAGCGGAGCGCGCCAATCGGATCCCACCGACCCACCCCCGGCCACCACAGCGCCCCTCGCCGTAGAATCCGCCATTCCCCATGCCGAAGCGTGCGACCAAGCGCGGCGCGGAGCGCACCCCGCTCAACCGCGACGCCGACGTGCTGATCTGCGGCGCCTCGTTCGCCGGCCTTGCGGTCGCGCGCGAGCTGGCCGGAGCGGGCGCGCGCGTGCTGATCGTCGACCGCTACGAGATCGGCGAGAAGCAGACGTCCGCGTGCGGGATCCCCACCGACTGGCTGTGCAGCATGGGCCTGATGGGCGCCCACCAGCAGACGTTCTCGGAGCTGGTGATGCACACCCCGCACGTCACGGTGAGATACCGCCTGCCGTGGACCTTCTCGACGTTCGACTACCGCACGCTCTGCGGGTTGCTGCGCGAGCAGGGCGCTGACGCCGAGTTCGACATCGCGAAGATCGAGGGGCGCACCGGCCAGACGGTCCACACCGATCGCGGCGACCTGACCGCGCCGCTGATCGTCGACGGGCTCGGCTGGCGGCGGATCCTCGGCCGCGGCGAGAACGTGCAGCCGCCCGACGCGTTCCTCTCGCGCGGACTGGAGGTGCACCCGGGCGGTGGCGGCCCCGACCTGGAGATCTGGATCGACCGCGGCTACGTGCCGGCCGGCTACGGCTGGTCGTTCCCGGCCGGCGGTGAGGTGCGCGTCGGCGTCGGCTCGTTCGACCCGCGCTTCCACGTCAAGGAGCCCACCGTGCGACTGGCGGAGGATCTCTCCCGCGACCCCGTGAGATTCCAGGGCAACTGGATCCCGCACAAGCTGCGCCCTGCGACCGACGACGGCATCTTCATGGTCGGCGACTCGGCGGGGCACTGCCTGCCGCTGACGGCCGAGGGGATCCGCACCGCGCTGTACTTCGGGCTCGCGTGCGGGCGCGAGCTGCGCGCCGTGATCGAGGGCCACCAGACGCGCGAGCAGGCGCTTGCGAAGTACCACGCCTTCAGTGCCGGCCACGCGTTCCAGTTCGACTGGATGCTGCGCGTGCAGAGACTGATTCCGCGCGTCGCGCCACGGCTGCTCGCGCCCGCGCTGCGCGCAATGACGACCCAGCGCTTCGTCGACTGGTCGTTCGGCCACTACCTGAGAATCGCCCATCCGGACTTCGCGCTCCAGGGCCCGCATGGCGGGCGGTTCGCGGGCGGCGGTGGCGACGGCGCCCAGCCGCTCGCCCTCACGGCCTGAGCGATCGAGAGGAGGGCGACGCCGCGCAACGGCGCCGCCCCCGCGTAACTGACTATATTAGGGTGACGGTTATGATGGTGCCGAGACCTTCATTAATGCTGCTCGTGGTGCCGCCGAGCGTGCCGTTTACAGTTCCGCACCTTATGGTTCCGCCAATCGTAGCTGAGGTGATTCTCCTCGTTGCGACTTCACGGTTGAAGGTGAGGCTCGCTGGTTCGGCAGCGGTACTTCTCGCTAGGCAGGTAATGCCGAACACTTCCCGGACTCTGAAGGACGCGCCTATCGAGTTCGTCGCTATCGCGGATATGTTCGGTAGCGTGCCGCTGAATGAACCGTATGTGATGTGCCAGGGAAGGGTTTCGCTTAGGACCGTGACTTCCCCGTTCCTGCACGAAGCGACCCTGACGGCAGCGAACGTGATGTAGCCGATTAGCCTGCCGACGACCTTTTCTATCACTCTTGAGTGAAGAGAGCCTTCCAGGATGATTCCGCATTCGACGGTGTTGAAGCCTCCGCCGAAATCCATCCTTTCCCAAACTGCCCTGATCCCGGTGTTGTTCGTAGTGGAGAGCCGCCCCGCTGACGCTAAGGCCGTCAACGCGGCCAACAGCACAGTGGCGCCCACGACAGCAAGCAAGAGCTTGAGATGTCGCATATGTGAGACCTCTTAATCTTTGAGTGGACAGAACGACACATGCGGTGCATGCGCTGATCTCGTGCCGGCGATTCCCCCTTTCCCCGACGACATACCGAAACATGGTATTAGACCGGCGACGATCCGATGTTGCGCCAGCGGCGGTGGCGCTGGGCGAGGCGGGCGGCGGGATCGGCGGCGGTGATCTCCGCCAGCGCGGCTGCCAGCGCGGCGCCGACGCGCGCGACGAACGCGTCCGGCTGCTCGTGCGCCGGCTCGGGCTCCGGGACGAGGACGTCGGCGATGCCGGCCTCGAGCAGGTGCCAGGAGGCGCCCCCCTGCGCGGCGGCCAGCTCGGCGGCGTGGTCGAGGTCGCGGTAGAGGATCGCTGAGGCGCCCTCCGGCGCGATCACCCCGAGCGAGGCATGCTCGGCGACCAGCACCCGGTCTGCGTTCAGCAGCGCGAGCGCGCCGCCGGAGCCTCCTTCGCCGAGCAGGACGGCGACGGTGGCGACCGGCAGCGCCGCCATGTCGGCGAGGCAGCCGGCGATCTGGGCGGCGAGCCCGCCGCGCTCGGCGTCCTCGCTCAGCTCGGCGCCCGGCGTGTCGACGATCGTCACGAGCGGAAGCCGCAGCTCGGCGGCGAGCGCCATCGCGCGGCGCGCCTTGCGGTAGCCGGAGGGATTCATGACCGCGGGCGTGCCGTCGCCGCGACGGCGCTGGGCGACCACCACGGCGGGGAAGCCCACGACATGCGCGAGCGCGGCGAAGCAGGCTGGATCGTCGGGGCGGCCGTCGCGCGCGCCGCGCAGCGGCGTGACATCGGCGGCCAGCGCGTCGAGGAGCGCGCCCGCGCCCGGCCGGCGGCGATTGCGGACGTGCTGGAGCGAGGCCCAGGCGTCGCGGCGCAGCGCGTCGACGTCGGGCTCCGGCGCGAGTGGTGCGAGTGATGCAACCGAGCGCCCCGCGTCGGCGTCGTCCGCGGCGGACCCCGGCACGAGCGCTGCGGCCGGCGGTCTTCCCCCCTCGCTGCCCGTCGTGACGGCCAGCACGACGGCCACGCGCGAGCGGAGCGCACCAGGCGCGACGACGTCGTCGATCAGGCCCTGCGCGAACAGCGTCTCGCTGCGCTGCACGCGCGACGACAGCGCACGGCCGGTCAGCAACTCGACCACGCGCGGACCGGCGAAGCCCGTCACCGCTCCCGGCAGCGCGACCGTCACGCTGCCGAGCGAGCCCCAGGACGCAAGCACGCCGCCCATCGTCGGGTGCGTCAGGCACACGACGTAGGGCAGCCCGGCGGCGCGCAGCCGGACGGCGGCGTCGGCCAGCTTCGCCATCCCGATGACGGCGAGCGTCCCCTCCTGCATGCGCGAGCCGCCGGAGGCGGTCAGCGCCACGAGCGGCAGCCGCTCCGCCAGCGCCCGCTCGAACGCGCGCGCGACCCGCTCCGCCGTCGCAACCCCGATCGAGCCGCCGAGGAAGCCGAACTCGCCCGCGACGAGGACAAGCGGGCGACCGTCGAGCGTGGCGCGGCCGGTCAGCACCGCCTCCGACAGGCCGGTCGCCGCCCGTGCCTCCGCAAGCCGATCCACGTACGGGCGCGTGTCGCAGAACCGCAGCGGGTCGTCCGAGGCGACGTCGGCGTCCCATTCCTCGAAGCTGCCCTCGTCGATCACGAGCGCGATGCGCTCCCGGGCGCTGGCGGGGCCGCTCGTCACGCGCGGATCCTAGAGCGAGGCGGGAACGAGGAAGCCGGGTCGCTCAGGCGAACGGCGAATTGCGCCGCAGCCATTCGGCGAGGAACGGATCGATGATCCGCCACCGTCCGCCGTGAGCAGGTGCGTGTTTGCCCTGCCCGGTGTAGCGGGTTGGGCTACCAAGATGTAGTCCACGCGGCTACATGAGGCGAGTTTCCACGGCTACATCGCCCATGCGAACTAGACTCGCGCCCGCATGGCCCGCGCTACGCACTTCGCCGACCGCCTGATCGCCCGCGCCGAAGCGACGCGCAGCCACCTCGTCGTCGGCCTCGACCCGGACCTGCGGGAGCTGCCGCCCGAGCTGCTCGACGGCGTCGCGGACCTCGCCGGCGCGGCCGCGGCAGTCGAGGCGTTCGTGACCGCGGTGATCGACGGCGTCGCCGAGCTCGTCCCCGCGGTCAAGCCGCAGTCGGCCTTCTTCGAGGCGCTCGGCTCGGCCGGCATTGCCGCGCTCGAGCGCGTCGAGGCGCACGCGCGCGGCGCGGGCCTGCTCGTGATTGAGGACGCGAAACGCGGCGACATCGGCAACACGATGGCTGCGTACGCCGCGGCCGCGCTCGGGCGCGTGCGGCTCGACGACAACATCGAGCTGCCGGTCCACGACGCCGACGCCGTCACCGTCAGCCCCTACCTCGGCCCCGAGTCGCTCACGCCGATGATCGACGTCGCGCGGCGCTTCGGAAAGGGCCTGTTCGTGCTCGTGCGGACGAGCAACCCGAGCTCGGGCGAGGTGCAGGACGGCGTCTACGAGCGCGTCGCCGCGATCGTGGACACGCTCGGAGCGGAGGGCGTCGGCGAGCGCGGCTACGCCGACGTCGGCGCCGTCACCGGCCTCACCTACCCGGAGGAGGCGCCGGTGCTGCGCGCGCTGATGCCGCGGGCGATCTTGCTGGTGCCCGGACTCGGCGCGCAGGGCGGGCGCCCTGAAGACTTCGCGCACTTCCTGAACGACGACGGCCTCGGTGCGATCGCGGCCGCCTCGCGCTCGATCGCGGGCGGATGGCGCACCCGCGACGGCGGCGAGCCGGCGCTGACGGCGGTCCGCGCGGGTGCGCAGCAGGCGGCGCGCGACACGAACGCCGCATTGCAGCAGGCGCTCGCGGTCGCGGACCGCTGGCGCTGGTAGCGCGCCGCCGCGGTGGCAGCGCCGGCCGCGCCGACCGCCGGTAGTCCCGGCGGGCTACACCGGCGGCGGCTCGCCGTTCGGCGGCTCGACGCCCGGCGGCAACTTGAGCCGCGCGGGTGGCTCGTCCGGTCTCAGCGGCGGCTCGGGCAGCTCGACGCCCGGCGGCATCTCGACCTTCACCGCCTGGCGATAGTCCCACCACTCGCGCAGCCCGATCTGGATCGAGGCGGCGAACGGGATCGCCAGCAGCGCCCCGACGATCCCGAACAGCGTCGCGCCGAACAGCACCGACACCAGCACCGCGAACGCGTGCGTCTCGACCGCGCGCTTCTGGATCTGCGGCTGGATCACGGTGTTCTCGATCTGCTGGTAGACGACCGCCCAGATCGTCCACACGATCGTCGCAACGGGGAAGTTGTGGAACACCGTCACGAGCCCGACCAACACCGCGGCGATCGTCGCGCCGACGAGCGGGATCAGGTCGAAGATGCCGACGACGACGGCGAGCGGCGCCGCGAACGGCACGCCGAGGATCGCCAGCACGACGAACGTCGTGACCCCGGCGATCGTCGCCTGCAGCAGCGCGCCGCCGACGTAGTTGCCGACCGCCACGCCGATGCGGTCGAGCGCGCGCGTGATGCGCGGCGCGTGCTCGGGCCGCGCCTGCGCCACCCCCCAGTCGATCCATCGTCGCCCGCTGGCGACCATGAAGACCGACAGGATGAGGATGTTGAAGGCCGCGAACAGCGAGCTGACGATCGTGCCGCCGACGCTCGACAGGACGGAGGCGGCGTCGGACAGGTGGCTCGGCAGCTCCTTCGCCTTTCTCTGCAGCTGGTCGCCGATGTGGTACTCGCGGTCGAGCTTGCGCAGCGTCCGGTTCTTGTTGACGAAGTCCTGCGCGTCGCGCACGTAGCGGGGCGCGTTGTTCGACAGGTCGGTCACCTCGCGCACGATCGGCGGCACCACGATCGCGCTGAGTCCGATCGGCACCAGCACGAGCCCGAGGTAGGCGATCGCGATCGCGAAGCCGCGGCGCATGCGGCGGTTGAGCAGGTTTACGGGTCCCGACAGCGCGATCGCGATGAAGCTCGCCAGCACGAGCCAGCCGATCGGCTTGCGCAGCCGGTAGATCAGGTAGACCGCGATGACGACGAGCAGGATCGTCAGGACCGTGCGCAGCACGGCGCGCGGCGTCGGCTCGGGCCGCGTCGGCACGTGGACCGGCAGCGCCTCGGGCTCTGGCGCGGAGCCGCTCACTTCGCCTCCAGCCAGTTCGGCCCGATGCCGGCGTCGACCGCCAACGGCGGATCGAGCTCCAGGGCGCCGACCATCGCCGGCACGACGAGGTCGCGTGCGCGCGGCAGCTCGTCGGCCGGTCCCTCGAACAGCAGCTCGTCGTGGATCTGCAGGACGAGCCGCGTCTGCAAGCCGGCGTCGTGCAGGGCGTGGTCGGTGCGCACCATCGCGACCTTCATCACGTCGGCCGCCGTCCCCTGGATCACCGTGTTGACGGCAAGCCGCTCGCCGAGCTGCCGCACCTGCCGATTGCGCGCGCGCAGCTCGGGGATCTGGCGGCGGCGGCCCATGAGGGTCGTCACATACCCGTTCTCGGTCGCCTGCTCGATCGTCGTCGCGATGAACGCCTTCACGGCCGGGAAGCCTTCGAGGTAGCGGTCGATGAACTCCTGCGCTTCCTCGCGCGGGATGCCGAGCCGGTCCGACAGGCCGAACGCCGAGAGGCCGTAGACGATCCCGTAGTTGACCATCTTCGCCTTCGAGCGCGAGCCGGCGTCGAGCTGCTCGGGCGGCGTTCTGAGGATCGTCGCGGCGGTCGCCGTGTGCACGTCCTCGCCTCTGCGGAAGATCTCCTTCAGCACCTCCTCGCCGGCGATGTGGGCGAGGATCCGCAGCTCGACCTGCGAGTAGTCGATCGACAGCAGCGCGTTGCCCGGCTCGGCGAAGAAGCAGGCGCGGATCTCGCGCCCGAGCGGCGTGCGGATCGGGATGTTCTGCAGGTTCGGGTTGTTCGAGGAGAGGCGCCCCGTCGCGGCGACGACCTGACTGAACGTCGTGTGGATGCGGTCGTGCGCGTCGGTCAGCTCCGGCAGCGCGGCAAGGTAGGTCGATTCGAGCTTCGTCAGCTCGCGCCAGCGCTCGATCTTCTCGATCACGGGATGCTCGTGGCGGATCGCCTGCAGCACGCGTGCGTCGGTCGAGTAGCCGGTCTTGCCGCGTCTCTTTCTCGACAGGCCGAGCTTGACGAACAGCACCTCGGCGAGCTGCTGCGGCGAGCCGATCATGAACTCGGTGCCGCACTGGTCCCAGATCTCGCGTTCGAGCTCGGCGACCTCGTCGTTCACGCGCGTGCGGATCGCCGCCAGCCGCTGCTTGTCGAGCTTCAGACCGATCCGCTCCATCTCGCGCAGCACGTGCACGAGCGGCAGCTCGACGTCGCACAGCAGCTCCGTCAGGCCGCGCTCCTCGATCTGAGGGCGCTGCGCGGCGGCGAGCGCGTGCACGAGCAGCGCATCGCGGGCGGCGGCGTCCTCGACCGAGGCCTCGACGCCGATGCCGCGCTCCTCGCACAACTCGTCGAGCGCGTACGCGCGGCGCGCGGGGTCGAGCAGGTAGGCGGCGATCAGCGTGTCGAACGCGAGCCGCCCGGGGACCGCGCCGAGTGCCTTCGCGTCGTGCGCGATCGCCGGGCGCTCTCCGAGCGCGGCCGCCAGCTCGTCGGGCGCGCCGCATTCCCCCGCCAGCGCCTCCTCGCCGCCGGCGTAGGCGCCGAAGCGCCACGCTTCGCTGTCGCCGAACAGCGCGTCTTCCGGCTTCTCGGGCGCGCGCCCAGCCAGCGCGACCTCCGCGTCGGCCGGAGCCAGCGCGGCGAGATCGGCGGGCGCGGCGCCGTCGCGCACGCGCGCGCTCACGCGATGATCTGCCTCCGGCCGGGGCGCGGCCTCGGCGTCGCCGTTCCCGAGCGCCTCTTCCAGCCGGCGCAGCGGATCGCGCAGCTCGAACTCGCGGAAGACCTCGCGCAGGCGCGAGCGGTCCGGCTCGGCGCTCACGAACGCGACGGGGTCGACGTCGACCGGGATGTCGCGCCGCATCGTCGCGAGCTGCTTCGAGATGCGCGCGTCCTCCGCATGCGCGATCAGGTTCTCGCGCCGTCTCGTCGCTCTGATCTCGGGCGCGTGCGCGAGCACGCCCTCGAGGTCGCCGTACTCCTGCAGCAGCTGGGCGGCCGTCTTGTCGCCGATGCCGGGGACGCCGGGAATGTTGTCGGACGTGTCGCCCTTGAGGCCGATGAAGTCCGGCACGAGCTCCGGCGGGATCCCGTAGCGGTCGATCACGCCTTGGCGGTCGTACAGCTTCGTCTCGGTGATCCCGCGCGCGGTCGCCATGATGTGGACGCCCTCGTCAACGAGCTGGAACGAGTCGCGGTCGCCGGTGACGATCGTCACCGGCACCCCGGCCGCCTTCGCCTTCTCGGCGATCGAGGCGATCACGTCGTCGGCCTCGTAGCCCTCGACCGACACGTTGGCGTAGCCGAAGGCGTCCACGAGCGGCTCCAGGTGCGGCCACTGCTGCTTGAACAAGTCCGGGCGCGTCGAGCGCTGCGCTTTGTAGTCGGCGTAGACCTCTCTGCGGCCGGAGTGGCCGCGGTCCCACACGACGATCGTCGCCTTCGGCCCGTGCTCGGTGAGGATCTTCACGAGCATCGAGGCGAAGCCGAAGATCGCGTTCGTCGGGAAGCCCGTCGAGGTCGCGATCGACTCCGGCAGCGCGAAGAAGGCGCGGTAGGCGAGCGAGTTGCCGTCGATCAGGAACAGCTCGTCGTGACCGGCGCCGTTTGCACTCACGGCGTGGAACTCTACGAAGCTCCGCGGCGTGGCCCTGTCGCGCCTCACGCACCCGCCGCTCTTTCCACGATGCGGAAAGCGAGGATCGCCAGGCGGCAATATACTTCGCTCTCACCGTTCATCCAGACGAAGGACCGCACACGCCATGGCCACCACCCCGAGCGCTCAGTTCAGCCTCACGATCCGCGTCGAGATCGCGGACCGGCCCGGGATGCTCGGTCGCGTAGCAAGCGCGATCGGCGATGCCGGCGGCACGATCGGCGCGGTCGACCTCGTCGCGATCGAGGGCGGCCGGACGGTGCGTGACATCACCGCGCTGTGCGCCGAACAGGCGACGTGGGGTGCGATCACGGGCGCGATCGAAGCACTCGACGGCGTGCGCGTGCTCGACACCGTCGACCGCACGTTCCAGGTCCACCTCGGCGGCAAGATCGAGCAGCACAACAAGCTGCCGCTGAAGACGCGCGACGACCTCTCGATGGCGTACACGCCCGGGGTGGCGCGCGTCTGCAAGGCGATCGAGGAGGACCCCGACAAGGCCTTCCAGTACACGATCAAGCGCAACACGGTCGCCGTCGTCTCCGACGGCACCGCGGTGCTCGGGCTCGGCGACATCGGCCCGGCCGCGGCGATGCCGGTGATGGAGGGCAAGGCGGTCCTGTTCAAGGAGTTCGCCGGCGTCGACGCGTTCCCGATCTGCCTCGACACGAAGGACCCGGACGAGATCGTCGCGATCGTGAAGGCGATGGCGCCGACGTTCGGCGGCATCAACCTCGAGGACATCTCCGCCCCGCGCTGCTTCGAGATCGAGGACCGCCTGGTCGAGGAGCTTGACATCCCCGTCTTTCACGACGACCAGCACGGCACCGCGGTCGTCGTGCTGGCCGCGCTGCTGAACGCCGCGAAGCTGACCGACCGTCGCATCGCCGACCTGCGCGTGCTCGTCGTCGGGCTCGGCGCGGCCGGCGTGGCCGTCACGAAGATCCTCAGAAGCGCTGGCGTGACCGAGGTGATCGGCTGCGACTCGCGCGGCGCCGTCCACACGGCGCGCGCGGACTACCTCGACGGCTCGATGAACAGCGTCAAGCGCTGGTATGCCGAGCACACAAACCCCGAGCAATTGTCGGGCGGCCCGGGCGACGTGATCGACGGGATGGACCTGTTCATCGGCCTCTCCGGCGCACGCGTGATGCCACCCGAGGCACTCGGCCGCATGCGCCCGGACCCGATCGTGTTCGCGATGGCGAACCCGAACCCCGAGGTCACGCCCGAGGAGGCCGCCCCGTACGTGCGGATCATGGCAACCGGGCGCTCCGACTACCCCAACCAGATCAACAACGTGCTCGCGTTCCCCGGCATCTTCCGCGGCGCGCTCGACGTGCGCGCGCACGCGATCACCGAGCAGATGAAGGTCGCTGCCGCACAGGCGATCGCCGACTGCGTGCCGGCCGAGGAGCTGCGCGAGGACTACATCGTGCCCTCCGTCTTCAACCGCGACGTCGCCCCAGCGGTCGCCGCCGCGGTCGCCGCGCAAGCGCGCGAGAGCGGACTCGCCCACGCGCACAACGAGGTCGGCTTCGCACCGGCCGACGAGCTGCACGTCGGCGCGGCCTGAGCACCGCAACGCGCCGCCCGGCTGAAACGGGTAGGACTCGCCCATGCGCGTGACGGTGACGGGCGCGACGGGACTGATCGGGACGCGGCTGGTGGCCGCGCTGGCGCGGCGCGGGGATGAGGTGACAGTCCTGTCGCGCAACCCGCAGCGCGCGCGCGAGCGGCTCGGCACGGGCATCGAGGCGCTCGCGTGGGATCCGCTCGGCGAGCCGGCTCCGACCGTCGCGCTGGCCGGCCGCGACGGCGTCGTCCACCTCGCCGGCGAGCCGGTCGCGCAGCGCTGGAGCGCCGCCGCCAAGGAGCGCATCCGCACCACGCGCGAGGTCGGCACCGCCAACCTCGTCGCCGGTCTGCGCAGCGCCGATCCGCGGCCGCGCACGCTGGTGTCGGCCTCCGCCGTCGGCTATTACGGCCCGCACGGCGACGAGGAGGTGCCGGAGTCGACCGCGCCGGGCGACGACTTCCTCGCCACCGTATGCGTCGCATGGGAGCGGGCTGCGCAGGCGGCAAGCGAGCTCGGCGTGCGCGTCGCGATCGTCCGGACCGGCATCGTGCTCGATCCGGACGGCGGCGCGCTCGCGAAGATGCTGCCGCCGTTCAAGGTCGGCGTCGGCGGCCCGGTCGCCGGCGGACGGCAGTGGATGCCGTGGATCCATGTCGACGACCTCGTCGGCTTGTATCTCGCGGCGCTCGGCGGCGAGCACTGGAGCGGGCCGCTCAACGGGAGCGCCCCCACCCCGGTGACGAACAAGGACTTCTCGAAGGCGCTCGGGCGAGCGCTCAAGCGGCCGGCCGTCGCTCCCGTCCCGCGGCTTGCGCTGCGCGCGCTCTACGGCGAGATGGAGCAGATCGTCACGACCGGTCAACGGGCCGTGCCGCAGCGCCCGCTGGCGCTCGGCTACGCCTACGCGCACCCCGAGCTGGACGAGGCGCTGCGCTCAGCCCTCGATTGAGCTGCTGACCGTGCGCTCGAGACGCAGCGCCCCGCCGGCCACGCGGTAGATGCCCCAGTCGTCGAGCGACGTGTCGCCCGCCCGGTCGATCGCGTAGCCGCCCAGCACACCGCCGGGCTCGACGGTGCGGAAGTACGCGCGCACGACCGCGCGCCGCGTGACCAGGCCGTCGGCTGCGTCGCGCTCCGCGCGACGGACCGCGTCCAGCACGCTGCGCATCGCCTCGTAGCCGTAGCGCGCCTCGGGCGTGGGCGCGCGGCCGTAGCGGCGTGCGAACGCGCGCGCGAAGCGCCAGCTCGCCGGCATCCCGTTCACGCCGACCGGCCGCGGGCGCGTGACGTGCGCGACGGCCGCGGCGCGCCCGAGCCCGGCGAGGAAGTCGGCGTCGGCGAGCTCGTCCGGCGCGTAGAGCTGCAGCAGCGGATCGGCGCCATGCAATTCGCGCCACAGCCGCGCAGCGCCGGGCCGCGTTCCGGTCGCGTCAAGCGCCGCGTCAGCCCCGGCCGCGCGCATGCGCGCGATCGCATCGTCGTGGCGCGTCATGTGGTCGTCGATCTCCTCGCGTACGACGACCGCGATCCCCGCTGTGTGCGCCTTCGCGCGCAGGCTGACGGCGAGCGCGCGGCCGCTTGGATCCTCGTCGGTGAGGATCGCGAGCCGCCGCACGCCGTCGCGCTGCATCGCGGCGAGCAGCGCGGTGACCTGGCTGCGATCGGACGGCACGACGCGCGCGAACGTGCGGCCGACGTCCCGCAGCTTCGGGTAGTAGCGCTCGGGCGAGCCAGCGACCGCGCTGCTGCTCGTCGTGAGCGCCATCGCCGTGTCCAGCGGGCTGACCTGCAGGATCCCGGCCTCGTTGAGCAGCGGGATCGAGATCGCCGAGCTGCCGGTCGCCAGCTCGCCGAGGTACGCGACGGTGCGCGGGTCGCTCGCAGCTCGGCGGGCGTTTTGGGAGATCTGCGCCGGGTCGGAGCGGCCGAGCCCCGGCGTCGAGGCGTCCAGCGCGACGAGCTGCACGCGGTAGCGGCCGACGCGAGGGCCGTCCTGCGCAAGCGCGAGCCGCTCCGCGTCCAGCACGTCGGCGGCGACGTCGCGCAGCGGGCCGCGTTCAGGCACCGAGCTCCAGATCGTCAACTGCGTCGCGCGCAGACGCGGCTCCGGCTGAGCCCCTCCGCCGCCGCATCCGGCCAGCCCGATCGCGCCGACGACAAGCGTCAAGGCAAGGCGGGGCAGGGCGCGACCGGACACCGGCGCGGATTTTAGGGTCGCGCGCGCCTGCCGGGTGGAAGCCGCCGGCCGCGGAGCCGCACGACGGTTGCCCGGCGCGCCGACGGGCTAGGCTCCGGGCGATGCGAGTTGGGATCCTCACCGCGGGCGGCGACTGCCCGGGCCTGAACGCCGTGATCCGGGCGGCGTCGCGGCGCCTGCTGGCGCATCGCCATGAACCGGTCGGGCTGCGCCGCGGCTATCGCGGGCTCGCCGAGCGCGATCACATCCCGCTCGACCAGAAGGGCGTCTCGGGGATCCTGCCGCTCGGCGGCACGATCCTCTCGACCTCGAACTACAACCCCTTCCGCGAGCCGGACGGGCTCGAGCAGGTGCGTGCCGCCCAGGCTGCCGACCCGCTTGATGCGGTGATCGCGATCGGCGGCGAGCACACGATGATGATCACGCGCCGCCTGTCCGAGGAGTTGGGCCTCCCGGTGATCGGCGTGCCGAAGACGATCGACAACGACGTCGTCGGGACCGACTACACGTTCGGCTTCGACACCGCCGTGCAGACCGTGACGTCAGCCCTGGACCGCCTGCACACCACCGCGCAATCGCACGACCGCGTGATGGTCGTCGAGGTGATGGGCCGCAACACCGGCTGGATCGCCGTCTTCGCGGGGATCGCCGGCGGCGCCGACGGGATCGTGATCCCTGAGCTGGAGCTGACGGTCGAGGAGATCGCGGCGGCGATCCAGCGCCGGCACGAGCGCGGCAAGGACTTCTCGATCATCGTCGTGGCGGAGGGCGCCGAGCTGGCGTTCGAGGGCGGCGAGCGGCGGCAGATCCGCGCCTCCGACGACGTCGACAGCTACGGCTACCCGCGCCTTGGCGGGATCGGCGTCGCGCTCGCGGCCGAGATCGAGGCGCGCACCGGCTATGAGACGCGCGTCACGACGCTCGGCCATGTGCAGCGCGGCGGCACGCCGACCGCGACCGACCGCGTGCTGGCGACGCAGTACGGCGTCCACGCGGCCGACCTCGTGATGGCCGGCGAGACCGGCCGCATGGTCGCGCTGCACGGAACCGAGATGACGTCGATCCCGCTCGAACAGGTCGACGGCATCAAGACGGTCGATCTCCGCTATCTGGAGATCGCGCGAACGTTCTTCGGCTGAGCGCGCCGGGATACCGGCGCCGAATCGGGGTCATCGGCCTCGCCAGTACGAAGTACAGGCTTCGGCCTGCTTCCCCCGCCCGGCTTGATCCCCGACGCGCTCAGGGCGTCGGTGACAGGCTTACCAGCCGCCGTTGGCGGAGCCGCGGTGCGAGGCGCCCGGCAGGAATTTGCCGAGCGACTTGACGGTGCCGGCGATCACGATGATCAGCAGCGTGATCAGCATCGCGTCAAAGCCCTTGACGCCGATCGCCCACAGGAAAACCCAGAGGCAAAAGGCGAGCGCGGTGGTAAGTGCGAGGCCCATAGCGCGCGGAAGACTAGCGGACCGGGTCCGCGGAAGGCTCGCTCGCGGGCGCGCCGAGCGCGTCGGCCATCGCGGCGACGATCGCGCGCACCTCGGCGGCCGGATCGTCCGCCTCGCCGGCGGCGCGCACGAGGCGGCTGCCGACGATCACGCCGGCGGCCCCCGCGTCGACCGCCGCCGCCGCCTGCTCCGGCGTGCCGATGCCGAAGCCGACCGCGACCGGCACGTCGGTCGCGTCCGCGGCACGCCGCAGGAAGTCCGCCAGGCCCGCGTCGAGCGCGCCGCGCTCCCCCGTCGTGCCGACCAGCGACACGGCGTAGAGGAACCCGCGCGCCAGCTCGCCGATGCGCGCCAGGCGCTCCGGCGGCGTCGTCGGCGCGACGAGCGGCACGAGCGCGATCCCCGCCGCGTCGCAGGCGGCGCGCAGCTCGGGCGCCTCCTCAAGCGGCAGGTCGGGCACGATCAGGCCGCTGATCTCATGCGCGCGCAGCGCTGCGCAGAAGGCCTCGAAGCCGCGCGCGTAGACGATGTTCGCATAGGCCATCAGCACGACCGCCACGCGCGGGGCGAGCGCCGCCCCCAGCTCGAGGATCTGATCCACCGTCGCGCCGTTGCGCAGCGCCTGCACGCCCGCCGCGTGGATCACGGGCCCGTCGGCGAGCGGGTCGGAGAACGGCACGCCCAGCTCGACGAGGTCGGCGCCGCCGTCCGCGTACGCCTCGCCGATCGCCAGCGCCGTCGCCATGTCGGGAAAGCCGCCCATCAGGTACGGCATCAGCGCCGCGCGCTTACCGGAGGCCGCAAACGCCTCCGCGATGCGGTGGATGCCGTTCGACGCGCTCATGCGTGCGCCGGACCGCCCGGCACGCTCGCATCCGCACCCGCCCCCTCGGCGGCGCCCCGCTCCAGGTCCAGCCGGCGGATCACCTCGGCGAGGTCCTTGTCGCCGCGGCCCGACAGGCACACGAGATCGAGCTCCGAGCCGCCGTTCGCGAGCGTCCACGCGATCGCGTGCGAGGACTCCAGCGCCGGAATGATCCCCTCCAGGCGCGCGAGCTTCTGCAGCGCGGCCAGCGCGTCCGCGTCCGTCACCGCCTCGTAGCGCGCGCGGCCGGTGTCGCGCAGCCACGCGTGCTCCGGCCCGACGCCCGGATAGTCGAGGCCGGCGCTGATCGAGTGCGCCTCGAGGATCTGCCCGTCGGCGTCCTGCATCACCGCCGAGTAGGCGCCGTGGAGGATCCCCGGCCGCTCGCCGACGGTGAGCGGGGCGCCGTGGCGACCGGTGTCGATCCCCTCCCCCGCCGCCTCGACGCCGACCAGCTCGACGGCGTCGTCCATGAACGGCGTGAAGATCCCGATCGCGTTCGAGCCGCCGCCGACGCATGCGATCACGCGTTGCGGCAGCCGCCCCTCGCGCTCCAGGAGCTGCGCGCGCGCCTCGTCGCCGATCACGCGCTGCAGGTCGCGCACGAGCGCGGGATACGGCGCCGGGCCGGCCGCCGTGCCGAGGATGTAGTGCGTCGTCGCGACGTTCGTGACCCAGTCGCGGATCGCCGCCGAGCAGGCCTCCTTGAGCGTGCGCGTCCCTGCCTCGACCGGCTCGACGTGCGCGCCCAGCAGCCCCATCCGCTCGACGTTCGGCTTCTGGCGGCGCATGTCCTCGGTGCCCATGTAGATCACGCACTCGAGGTCGAGCAGCGCGCACGCGGTCGCGGTCGCGACACCGTGCTGGCCGGCGCCGGTCTCGGCAATGATGCGCGGCTTGCCCATCCGCTTCGCCAGCAGCGCCTGGCCGATCGCGTTGTTGATCTTGTGCGCGCCGGTGTGGTTGAGGTCCTCGCGCTTCAGGTAGACCGTGCGGCCGACCGCCTCGCTCAGCCGCTCGGCGAGGTAGAGCGGCGTAGGACGGCCGACGTAGTCGCGCAGCAGCTCGCGCAGCCGCTCGGTGAAGGCGGGATCGCGCTGAGCGTCGAGCCATGCGGCCTCCAGCTCGCCAAGCGCCGGCATCAGCGTCTCGGGCACGTACTGGCCCCCGTAGGGGCCGTAGCGGTGCTCGAGGCCGGCGCTCACGCCGCGCGCTCCGGAGCCGGGGCGGACGGCGCGGGGGCAGCGCCGGGCGAGCCGTCGGCAGACGACGGCGGCGCAGCGGGAGACGCAGCCGTCGCGCGCACCGCCTGCGCGAACGCGGCCATCAGCGCGTGGTCCTTCACTCCCGGCTCGCACTCGACGCCGCTCGCGACGTCGACCGCGAACGGCCGCACCGCGGCGATCGCGTCGCGCACGTTGCCGGGGACCAGCCCGCCGCTGAGGATCAGCGGCCGGTCGCGCGGATGCTCGCTCGCCAGCTCCCACGCGAACGTCTCGCCGGTGCCGCCCGGCCGGCCGGGTGCGTACGCGTCGAGCAGGTGGAAGTCGACCGCGGCGAATGCGTGCAGCGCGCGCACGTCAGCGCGGCCGCGCACGCGCGCGGCCTTGATCACCTTCGCGCCGGTGCGGCGCGCGACCTCGGCGCAGTAGGCCGGCCCCTCGTCGCCGTGCAGTTGGATCAGCGTCAGCTCGAGCGCGTCGGCGGTCGCCGCGACCTCGTCGAGATGCGCGTCCACGAACACCCCGGCAAGCTCCGTGCGGCGCTTGAGCGCGGCGCTGATCGCCGCCGCCTCGTCCATCTCGCAGCGGCGCGGCGAGCGCGGCCAGAAGATCATCCCGACCGCCCACGCGCCGAGCTCGGCCGCGTGCTCGGCGTCGTCCAGGCGTGCGATGCCGCAGAACTTGACCTTGGGAGCGTCCACGCTCCCATCGTAGTTGGCGGCCGGACCAGCGGGGCGCGTCGTCGCGCGGCTACGGCGACTGCGTCTGCGACGGCGCGACTCTGGGCGCGATCCCCAGCGTCACCGAGAGCTTCTTCTGATTGCCGCTGCGCAGGATCCCGATCCGCACCGCGTCGCCCGGTCTGTGCCTCGCGATGTCGGCCGTCAGGTCGCTCATCGAGGTGACCGTGAGGCCGTCGAACGACTGGATCACGTCGCCACCGAGCATGATGCGCGCCCCGTTCAGCTGGCTCTCGATCGTGCCGCCGTGCACGCCGGCCTTCGCGGCGGGGCCGCCGCTCGTCACCGTCTGCACCAGCACGCCCTTGTTCGCCTTCAGCTGCAAGTCGGCGAGCGACGCGTCGATCGTCGCGCCGGTGATGCCGAGATAGGCGTGCACGACGGTGCCGGCCTGCTTCAGCTGCGGCAGCAGCTTCTTCGCCGTGTTGATCGGCACCGCGAAGCCGATCCCGACGTTCCCGTTGCCCGCGCCGCCGGTGATGATCTGCGAGTTGATGCCGATCACGCGGCCGGCCGCGTCGAGCAGCGGACCACCCGAGTTGCCCGGGTTAATCGGCGCGTCGGTCTGGATCACGTGCTGGATCGTGAAGCCGTTCGGCGCCTGGATCTGCCGCTGCAGCGCGGAGACGACGCCGGTCGTGAGCGTGCGGTCGAGCCCGAACGGATTGCCGATCGCGAGCACCGGGTCGCCGACCTCGGCGGTGCTGGAGTCGCCGAGTTGGAGCGGGCTCAGCTTCAGGCCGGAGGTGTCGACGGCGAGCAGCGCGAGGTCGTTCGTCGCGTCGGTCCCGAGCACGCGCGCCCGCACGACGCGGTTGTCGTCGAAGCCGACGTCGACCGCGGTCGCATCCGCGACGACGTGGTAGTTCGTGAGGATGTGGCCTTCGCTGTCGATCACGAAGCCCGTGCCGGTCGCCTCGCCGCCCTGGTCGGTCCCGAACGGCGAGCTGCCGCCGCTCGATCTCAGCTGTGAGCGGACGTGGACGACGCCGGGCGCGTCGCGCTCGTAGATGTCATGCGCGGTGAGGCCCTGTTGCGCCGCGGTGCGGGCGGCGCTGTCGCCCTCGCTCGACGGGCTCGCGACCGGCGCCTGCTGGACGACCGTCGTCGTCCTGGCGCCGCCCCCCACCCCAGAGGCGAGCAGCGCGACGGCGACGACGGCGCCGCCGATCAGCGCGGCGACCAGAGGCGAGCGAAGGACGGTTCTCATGCGACCGAGCGAGTCTGTCCGGCGGCGCTCAACCGCAGCTTAAGAGCCGCTGCGGGAATGAGGTCGTTTCCGCAGCGGCTCAGACGGCGTCCTCGCCCTGTCCCGTGAGCGCACGGCAGGCGGCTTCGACGTCGTCGGCGCGCATCAGCGCCTCGCCGATGAGCACCGCGTCGACGCCGACGCGCTCCAGCTCGTCGAGCTGGTCGCGCGTGCCGATCCCCGACTCGGACACGACCGTCTTGCCGGCCGGAATATCGGACAGCAGCTCGAACGTGCGCTGCACGTCGACCGTGAAGTCCGTCAGGTCACGGTTGTTGATGCCGATCAGGTCGGCGCCGAGCTCGAGCGCGACCTCCAGCTCGCGCGCGTCGTGCACCTCCACGAGCACGTCGAGGTCGAGCGCAAGCGCGTCGGCGTGGAGGTGCTGGAGCTGGCGCGGCTCGAGCGCGGCGACGATCAGCAAGATCGCGTCGGCGCCGACGGCGGCCGACTCGAACAGCTGGTAGTGATCGACCACGAAGTCCTTGCGCAGGATCGGCAGGCGCGTCGCCGCGCGCGCCGCGCGCAGGTCGTCGAGCGAGCCGCCGAAGTGCGGGCCCTCGGTCAGGATCGACAGCGCTGCCGCACCCGCGCGCTCGTAGGCGCAGACGACGTCCGCCACCGCCGCCCCTTCGCGGATCGCGCCCGCCGACGGCGAGCGGCGCTTGTGCTCCGCGATCACGGAGATGCCCGGATGCACGAGCGCCTCGGCGAACGGGCGGTCCTCCCCGCGCGCGATCACCTGTTGCTCGAGCGTCGCGATCGGCACGGATTCGCGACGCTGCTCCACCTCGCGGCGGGTCGCATCGACGATGCGCTCCAGCGTGTTCATGCGGTCGAGGCCTCCCTCGCGGCTGCCGTGGTGAAGCGGACGTAGTGGTCGAGCACTGCCGCGGCCGCACCGGAGTCGATCGCCGCCTCAGCCGCGCGCACGCCCGCCTCCAGCGTCTCCGCGCGGCCGCTCGCGTACACGCCGGCGCCCGCGTTCAGCACCGCGACGTCGCGCGGGGCGCCGCGCTCGCCGGCGAGGATGCGGCGCGTGATCTCGGCGTTGACCTCGGGCGTGCCGCCGTTCAGCTCGTCGGGGTCGGCGCCGTCAAGGCCGACCTCGGCGGCGTCGACCGTGAAGCGGTGCAGCGCACCGGCGCGCACCTCCACGACGTCGCTCGGGGCGCACGTCGACAGCTCGTCCAGCCCATCCTGGCTGCACACCACCAGCACATGCTGCGCGCCGAGCTGCGCGAACGCGCCCGCGATCGCATCCAGGTAGCGGCCGTCGGCGACGCCGGTGAGCTGGCGCGTGACGCCGGCCGGGTTCGTCAGCGGGCCGAGGAAGTTGAAGATCGTGCGCACGGCGAGCGCTCTGCGCACCGGGATCACGTAGCGCGTCGCGGCGTGGTGCATGGGCGCGAACATGAAGCCGAAGCCGACTTCGTCGACGCAGCGGCCGACCTGCTCGGGCGCGATGTCGATGCGCGCACCGAGCGCCTCCAGCACGTCCGCGGCCCCCGACAGCCCGGTCGCCGAGCGGTTGCCGTGCTTGGCGACCGTGCAGCCGGCGCCCGCGGCGATCAGCGCCGCCGTCGTCGAGACGTTGAACGTCTGCCGCCCGCCGCCGGTGCCGACGACGTCGAGCAGCTCGTCCTGCGTGTGGTGGATGTCGACGTGCGCGGCCAGCTCACGCATCGTGCGCGCGAGGCCGGCGATCTCGTCGACCGTCTCGCCCTTCGTCCGCAGCGCGATCAGGAACGCGGCGATCTGCGCCTCGCTCGCGTTGCCCGCCATGATCTCGGCGAGCACGGCGGCCGCGTCGTCGGCGGAGAGATTCTCGCCCGACGCGAGCGCGTCGATCGAGCGGGTCAACACGTCGCGGTCGGCGCTCATGCGATCCCTCCGACGGCCGCGCGCGCCCCCGCGGCGAGGAAGTTGCGCAGCAGCGCGTGGCCCTGCGGCGTCAGCACGGACTCGGGGTGGAACTGGATCCCCTCCGCCGGCAGCGTGCGATGGCGGATCGCCTGGATCACGCGGCCGCGGGCACCGCCGTCGGCGACGCTCGCCGGATCGCCGACGGTGGTCGCGGACACCTCCAGCTCGGCGGGCAGCGATGACTCCTCCACCACCAGCGAGTGGTAGCGCCCGACCGTCAGCGGACTCGGCAGCCCCTCGAAGATCGTCGTGCCGTCGTGCTCGATCTCGCAGATCTTGCCGTGCACGGGCTCGTGGCGCACCACCTTGCCCCCGAACGCCTGCGCCAGCGCCTGGTGGCCGAGGCAGACGCCGAGCGTCGGGATCCCCGCCTCCGGGAACGCGCGCACCGCCTCCAGCGAGATGCCCGACTCGTCGGGCGTGCACGGGCCGGGCGAGACGACGACCGCCTGGCACCCGCGAATCAGCAGCTCCTCGACCGTCGCGTGGTCGTTGCGCACGACCTCCACGTCGGCCCCCAGCTCGCCCAGGTACTGGACGAGGTTGTAGGTGAACGAGTCGTAGTTGTCGAGGACGAGGACCTTCATGGCCACTCAGGCTGCGCGACCGCCAGCTCGATCGCCTGCTTGACCGCACGCGACTTGGCCTCCGACTCGCGCAGCTCGTAGTCGGGACGCGCGTCCGCGACGGTCCCGCCGCCCGCCTGCACGTGCGCGACGCCGTCCTTCACGACGACCGTCCGAATGTGGATGCACGTATCGAGATCCCCGGTGTAGGACAGGTAGCCGATCGCACCGCCGTAGCCGCCGCGCTTGACGGGCTCCAGCTCGTCGATGATCTGCATCGCACGAACCTTCGGCGCGCCGGAGAGCGTACCCGCCGGCAAGATCGCGCGCAGCGCATCGAGCGGCCCGACGCCGTCGCGCAAACGGCCGGACACGCGCGAGACGATGTGCATGACGTGGCTGTAGGCCTCGATCTCCATGTAGGCGTCGACCTGCACGGAGCCGTACTCGGACACGCGGCCGACGTCGTTGCGGCCGAGGTCGACGAGCATCACGTGCTCGGCGCGCTCCTTCTCGTCGGCCAGCAGCTCCTCCGCGATCCGTCTGTCGTCCTCGGCGCTGGCGCCGCGCGGGCGCGTGCCGGCGATCGGCCGCGTCTCGATGCGGCCGTCGTGCACCGTCACGAGCGGCTCAGGCGAGGCGCCGGCGATCTCGAAGTCGCCGAAGTCGAGGAAGTACATGTACGGGCTCGGGTTGACGGCGCGCAGGCCGCGGTAGATCGAGAACGCCTCGACCGGCGTCTGCGCCGACCAGCGCTGGCTCGGCACGACCTGGTAGGCGTCGCCGGCGTGGATGTACTCGACGATCCGCTCGACCATCCCCTCGAACTGCTCGGGCGGCATGTTGCTGGTCCAGGTGGGCGCCTCGCGGTCCGCCGACGGCTGCGCTCCGGGCGCGGGGACCGGTCCCGCGAGCCGGCGGCGCACGTCGGCGATCGCCTCGACCGCGCTCGCGTAGGCGTGTTCGAGCTCGGCGTCGTCGTCCGCGTAGACGTTCGCGAGGATCGTCAGCTCGCGTCTGAGATGGTCGAACGCGACCAGCACGTCGGTCAGCATCAGCGCCAGGTCCGGCAGGCCCACCACGTCCGGATTCGGCGCGCCGAGCGGCTCGACCGTGCGCACGAGGTCGTAGCCGAACATGCCCACGGCGCCGCCGGAGAACGGCGGCAGATCGGGCAGCGGCGCCTGGCGGTAGCGCGCGACCTCGTCGGCCGCGAGCGCGTACGGGTCGCCGGGGTCGCCGAGCGACCAGCGCAGCACGCTGCGGGGCCTGAAGCCGATGAACGACCAGCGCCCCACGCGGCCCTGCTCGGCTGACTCCAGCAGGAACGCCGGCCCGTCGCCGCGCAGCTTGAGGAACGCGGAGATCGGCGTCTCGCAGTCCTCCACGAACGTGTGCCGCAGCGGGATCAGATTGTGCTCGGCTGCAAGCGCGCGCACCTCGTCGAGCGAGGGCGTGACGTGCACGACCGGCGCTGCCGGTTCAGCGGCTGCGCTCATCGAGCACGCGCTCGGCGTCGGCGAAGCTCAAGCCGCGGCTGCGCAGCAGCACGGCGAGGTGGTAGAGGACGTCGGCGGCCTCGTTCGCGACACGCTCGTCGCTCTCCTCGCGCACGGCGCGCACCACCTCCTCGGCCTCCTCCTCGACCTTCGCGCCGGCCAGTTGCGGGTCGGCGAGCAGCGTGGCGGTGTAGGAGCTGGAGGTGTCGGCGGCCTGCGCGCGCTGCTCGATCGTGCGTTCGAGCGCCGGCAATGTCTCGTAGGGCGCGCCGGGCGTCAGGTCGCCGGTGAAGAAGCAGGTGCGCTCGCCGGTGTGGCAGGCGGGGCCGGCCGGCTCGACGAGCGCGAGCAGCGCGTCGCCGTCGCAGTCGACGCGCAGGGCCTTCAGCCGCTGCACGTTGCCGGAGGTGGCGCCCTTGTGCCACAGCTCGTCGCGCGAGCGGCTCCAGTAGTGGACCTCGCCGGTGGCGCGCGTGCGTTCGAGCGCCTCCCGGTTCATGTAGGCGAGCGTGAGCACCTCGCCCGTCCGCCAATCCTGCGCGATGCACGGGACGAGGCCGCGGTCGTCGAACGCGATGGCGGAGTCGGGCATGAGTCGGGAGATTGTAGGCGCGGCTACGCCGCGGCGGGCGGCCAGCGCCAGGTGCGCACGGCGACCGGCCCTTCTTCGACGGCGAGCGCGGCCGCGGCGGGCGGCGCAATCGGCAGCTCGGCGACCCACGGCGGCGGGCCTGTCGACACGTCTTCGCCGCCGCCGATGCCGGTTCCGCGGCACTTGAGGACCGCCTCCCAGCGGACCCAGGCGCTGAGGAACGCGCGCTCGCGCTCGGCGAGGTCCTCGATCGCGGCGATGCGATCGGCCTGGTCGGCGTCGAGCACCCGGCGCGCGATCGCGACGTGGTCGACCGCGCGACGCGGCAGCTCGACGTCGACGCCGACCTCGCGTCCCCGCGCGACCGCGATCACGGCGGTGCCGGCGGAGTGCGAGAGGTTGAAGCGCAGCGCGCCGTCGTCGCCTGCGAGCGCCGGCTTGCCGTGCGGGCCCTCGACGAAGCGAAGCTGTCGCGGATCCGCGGCGGCGTACGCGCCGAGCAGCTCGCGGAGCGCCGCCCGGGCGGAGGTCCAGCGGTCGCGATCCTCCTCGCGCACGAAGCGCGCCGCGCGCTCGCGCTCCTCCGCGCTCAAGCTGTCGTCCGCCCGCGTGCCGTCGAGCACGATCAGCCACACGTCGACCGCGTCGTCCGCGAGGCGCGGCCGCGCCGGTCCGGGCTGCCACGGGGTCTTCGTCACCGCGCGGACGCTAGCGTGCCGGTCGATGGCCTCGCCGGCGGCAGCACCGACGCGCGTCCCGCCCCGCGTGCTGGCGGCGATCCTGCTCGGGACAGTCCTGAACCCGATCAACTCGTCGATGATCGCGGTCGCGCTCGTGCGCGTGGGGAACGACTTCGACGTCGGGATCGTCGCGTTGTCGTGGCTGATCTCCAGCTTCTATCTGGTCGCGGCCGTCGGCCAGTCGGTGCTCGGACGGCTCGCCGACCAGTTCGGGCCGCGGCGGCTCCAGTGCATCGGCTTCGCGCTCGTGATCGTCGCGGGCGCGCTCGGTCCGCTCGCGCCGAGCTTCGGCTGGCTGATCGCGGCGCGCCTGCTGCTGGCGGTCGGCACCTCCGCCGGCTACCCGGCCGGCCTGGCGCTGCTGCGCCGCGCGTCGGGCGGCGAACGTCCGGCGCCCTCCTCGATCGCGGCGATCACGATCGCGAACTCGTCCAGCGCCGCGCTCGGACCGGTGATCGGCGGCGCGCTGGTCGCGCTTGCGGGCTGGCCGGCGATCTTCTACGTCAACGTCGCGTTCGGGCTGCTGGCGCTGCCGCTCGCGCTGCGCTGGCTGCCGGCCGATCCGCAGCACGCCGGCGGCGTGACGCTCGCGCTGATCCGCCGACTCGTCGACCTGCCGGGGATCGCGGCGTTCACGGCGATGCTCGCGAGCGTGCTGGCGCTGCTGCTGTCGTTCGCCGGGGAGCCGCTGTGGTGGCTCGTGCCGGTCGCGCTGCTCGCCGGCGCTGCGTTGGTGTGGAGCGACCGCCGCCGCGAGGACCCGTTCCTCGACGTCGAGATGCTCGCCGGCAACCGCGCGCTGCTGAGCGTGTGCGCGCAGTACCTGCTCGTGAACATCGTCGCGTTCGGGATCTTCTTCGCGCTGCCGCTGTGGCTGGAGGACGCGCGCGGCTTGCACTCGGGCGTGGCCGGACTGATGGTGGCGCCGCTGGCCGGTGTAGCCGTGCTGGCGGCGCCGCTCGCCGCACGGCTCGTGGCGCGCCGGGGCGAGCGGGCGGCGCTGCTGACGGGCGCCTGCGCGATGGTGGTCGGAACGCTGCTGCTGACGACCTTCGAAGCCGGCACGCCGCTGTGGGCGATCGTGCCGGCGACTGTCGTGCTCGGCATCCCGATCGGCTTCAACAACCTCGGCCTGCAGTCGGCGTTGTACGGGGCCAGCGACCCCGAGCGCACGGGCGCCGCCGCCGGGTTGTTCCAGACCTGCCGCTTCATCGGCGCCGTGCTCTCCACCAGCCTGCTCGGCGTCGTCTTCGCCGATGGCGTCGACAGCGCGTCGCTGCACTCGTTGGCGTTGATGCTCGCCGGCGTCAGCGCGGTCGTGCTGGCGGCGAGCGTGCGCCGCAGCCCGCAACGCATCACTCGAACGCGCTGAACTGCCACGTCGTAGCTTGCGGCTCGATCCGCAGCTCACGCGCCTTCGGAAACCGCGTCCGGACGACGGCGTTGTGGTATTCGGCAAGCCACCGGTACTTCTCCCAGCGGCGCTTGTGCCGGCGACTCCCGTGCAGGCGATCGATGACGGTGTCGCGATGGTCCTTGAGGACGGAAATTCCGTCGTCCGGTTCGTGGAATGCAGCACCGAGATAGTCGATGAACGTCTGCCCGTCGTCATCGCACATCAGCATGGACCCGGCCGCCGTCCCTCGTTGCGTCTCGGCGGCAGCGCGGCTCAGCACGACGCGAGGGTGGAGCGCAGCTTCGCTCTCCAGGTCGTACGCCTCGACGAGCGCCGGGCCGAACAGGACCTGGTCGCTGACGTGCAAGCTCCCGAGGCTGAGGCCACCGCGCACGAAGAAGCCCTCGGCAAGGAGATCGCTCTGCAGCGACCGCGCCTCCCGCATCAGTTAGCCCACCTCGGTTGCGTCGTCGGTCTTTCTGACGATCGGCGCCGCGAGCACGAGCGTGTCCGAGAAGAACGCCGAGCGGTATGGCGAGATCTCGCCCAGGAAGTCGCGGTGCATGATTCGGACTGCTCTGTGGAGGGCCACAAGATGCCGTGCCGTGTGCTGGCTCATGTTCATCTCGCGCACGCCGAGCAGGTCGACGAACAGCACGGCACAGCGGACGAGCAGCGGCCGGCCGTTGCCCGTCATGAACGGGTTTGCGCTTCGCACAGCTCTCATCGAGTGCCTTCCGCTGGCTACGCGGCGCGCGTGTGCCGACTCCGACCGCGCGGACCGAGCGAGTAGGTCCAAGGAATGCGGCGAGGCGTGCTCCGGTCCACCTCGATCAGTCCTCGCCACCGTGCCGACGTGATCCAGTCGGACAGCACGGCGCGCACCCGCGGGTCGTCGAGCCGCGCCTCGATGTAGTCGTAGGTGACGGGTTCAAGCTCCGCGACGATCGGAAGGATCACGTCGTCGTACTGCTCGTACTCCCGCAGATGCAGCGGATAGCGCCGGCCGTCAAGCGTGCGGGGTCGCTTCCAGCCGAAGGTCTGGGGGTCGACGTAGCTCGTCATGCCGCCAGTGTCCCGGCGGACGAGAGCGCCGTCTACAGCGCAGACATGGGATCGCTCACTCGATCCCCAGCCGATCCAGCAGGCGGTCGTCGGAGCGCCAGGCTCTGCGGACGCGGACGGCGAGCTCGAGGTGGACGCGGGTGCCGAGCTCGCGTTCGAGCTCCTTGCGGGCGGCGGTGCCGATCGCCTTGATCATGCCGCCGCCGGCGCCGATCAGGATTCCCTTCTGCGACTCCGCCTCGACCCACATGACCGCACGCACCGCAATCAGGTCGCGGCGCCGCTCCTCGATCTCCTCGACCTCCACCTCGACCGCGTGCGGGACCTCCTGGCGCGTGCGGCGCAGCACCTGCTCGCGCACCAGCTCGGCCAACAGCACCTGCTCGGACTGGTCCGAGCGTTCCTCCGGCGGGAAGAAGAACGGCCCGTCCGGCAGCAGCGCGCCGAGATGGTCGACCAGCGCTCTCAAGCCCTCCCCCGTGCGCGCAGAGATCGGAAAGAAGTCGTCGCCGACACCGAGCTCGGAGGCCGCCTGCAACGTCGCGGCGATCTCCGCGCGCGAACAGCGATCGACCTTGTTGACGGCGACGACGACGGGCGTTCTCGCCCTCGCCAGCAGCCCGGCGATGAAGCGGTCACCGGGCCCGATGCCCTGGATCGCGTTGACGATCAGCAGCGCCGCGTCGGCGTCGGCCAGCTCGCTCTCGACGCGCCGCTGCATGCGCGCCGTCAGCGCGTCGCGCGGGCGCTGCACGCCGGGCAGGTCGACGAGCACGAGCTGCGCGTCATCGGTCGTCGCGACGCCGCGGATCGCGCGGCGCGTCGTCTGCGGCTTGTCCGAGACGATCGCGACCTTGCGCCCGACGATCGCGTTGACGAGCGTCGACTTGCCGACGTTCGGGCGGCCGGCGAGCGCGACGAAGCCGCTGCGGGTGGTCGTCCCCGCCGCCGTCTCGGGCGTCTCGGCGCTCACTCCTTCACCCAGCGCAGCAGCTCCGCTTGCAGGGCAAGCATCTCGCCGTCGTCGACCTCGTGATCCATGCCGGTCAGGTGCAGCGCGCCGTGCACGATCGCTTCGCTCAGATCCGCGGTGCAGGGCGGGCAGATGACGACGTCGCCGAGCTCGCGCGGGGCGCCGTTCGATCTATGGTCCGGGTCGAGGCCGTCGATCGGGAACGACAGCACGTCGGTCGGGGCGTCTTTGCCGCGGTGGTCGCGGTTGAGCGTCTGAATCGTCTGTTCGTCGACGAATGCGACCGCCACGTGCCCGTCCTCGATCCCGGCCGAGGAGAACGCCAGCACGCACAGCTCCTCGACGTCGAGTGCCGTCAGCTCGTCGATGACCCCGTCATCGAGGCCAATCACCTCTACTTCGATCATGCCTGCTGGATCCCCGCGGCGGGCCAACCCTATGCCCGCCGGCGATCGGCCGGTCGCAGCTCGGGCGCGAGGCGCTGCTGGTGGTCGGCGTAGGCGGCGACGATCCGCTGCACGAGCTTGTGGCGCACGACGTCCTCGCCGCCGAAGCGGATGAACTCGATTCCTTCGACCTCTTCCAGCACCTCGCCGACCGCGACGAGGCCGGACTGTTGGTCGCTCGGCAGGTCTATCTGGGTGATGTCGCCGGTGACGACCATTTTCGAGTTGAAGCCCAGGCGCGTGAGGAACATCTTCATCTGCTCCGGGCTCGTGTTCTGCGCCTCGTCGAGGATGATGAAGCTGTCGTTGAGCGTGCGGCCGCGCATGAACGCGAGCGGCGCGACCTCGATCACGCCGCGGTCGAGGTAGGTCGAGACGCGCTCGGGGTCGATCATGTCGTGCAGGGCGTCGAACAGCGGCCGCAGGTACGGGTCGACCTTCGCCATCAGGTCACCGGGCAGGAAGCCCAGCCGCTCACCGGCCTCAACGGCCGGGCGTGTGAGGATGATGCGGTTGACCTCGCGGCGGCTGAGCGCGGCGGCGGCCATCGCGACCGCGAGGAACGTCTTGCCCGTGCCGGCCGGGCCGACGCCGAACGTGATCGTGTTGCGGCGGATCGAGTCGACGTAGCGCTTCTGGTTGACGGTCTTCGGCGCGACCTTCGTCGAGCGGTGACGCCATACGACGTCCTCGAGAATTCTGCCCGGCGACTCGTGCTGATCGAGCGCACCCTGGACCGCGTCGATCGTGCCGGGCGCGATCTCGTGGCCCTGCGCGATCAGGTCGGACAGCTCGCGCACGACCTGAATGCCCGACTCGACCGCGGCGTCCTCGCCCTCGAGCGTCAAGACGTTCCCGCGCAGAAAGACGTCGCAGTCGAGATGGCCCTCCAGCGAACGCAAGACCGCGTCCTGCGTGCCCGCGAGCTCCGCGGCAACGGCGTTGTCGAGCTCGACTTGGCGCTTCACTGCGATTGCAGCGCCCCCTGCACACGCGCGGAGACGCGCTTGCCGTCGGCGCGGCCGGCGATTCTGGCCATTGCGGCCTTCATCACCTGGCCCATGTCCTTCGGCGAGCTGGCACCGGTGTCGGCGACGGCAGCCGCGACGATCGCGTCGATCTCGTCGTCCGAAAGCTCCTGCGGCAGGTAGCCGCCGATCAGCTCGGCCTCGCCCTCCTCCTGTGCGGCCAGCTCGGTGCGGCCGGCGTCGCGGAACTGCGCGGCGGCGTCGAGGCGGCGCTTGCGCTCACGGCGCAGCACGGCAACCTCGTCCCCGGCGCCTTCCTTGGCGTCCTTCTGCAACTCGGAGAGGATCATCCGCAGCGCGCCGACGCGATCCCGCTCGCCCGCCTTCATCGCGGCGGTGAGGTCGGTCTTGAGCTGCTCAGCGACGGTCACGTACGTTCAAGGATAGCCGCGGAGCGGTCGGCTCTGGCGCTGTCGTGCGTCGCCCCTGCCGCCGGGTGCTGCTCGAGCTCCGGCGGATGCCCGAGCTGACCCAGCTCGCTGGTGTCGCGGCTGCGGAACAGCAGCGCGACCGTCCAGTCGACGACGAGGCGCGCCTTGCGCTTCGTGCCGGGCATGTTCGCGAGGTGGTACGTGCGCGCCAAGAACCAGGCCGGGAAGCCGCGCCACTTGATCCCCAACGTGCTGGCGACCGCCTGATGGCGGCCCATGTCGACGAACACGCCGAGCGTTCTGTACGTGAACGGCTTCACCGCGCCGCCGGCTCCGAGCTCGGCGGCGACGTTGCGCGCGACGCGGCGGCCCTGGCGGATCGCGTGCTGCGCGGTCGGCGGCGACGGCTGACCCTTGCGCGCCGGGTCGGGAACGGCGGCGGCGTCGCCGATCGCCCACACATTGCGGTGGCCGCTGACGCGCATCGTGCGGTCGACGTCGATGCGGCCGCCATCGGTGAGCGGCAGGCCCAGTCTGGCGACGACCGGCTGCGGCTTGACGCCGGCAGTCCAGACGGCCGTGCGCGTGGGGATCCGCTCGCCGCCCTTCAGCGTCACGTGGCGCTCGCCGACCTCCTCGATCGTCGTGTCCGTGCGGATCTCGATCCCGCGGCCGCGCAGCTCCCGCTCGGCGAAGGCGGCGAGGTCGGGCGCGACCTCCGGCATCACGCGTTCCTTCGCCTCGACGAGCATCCAACGCATCCCCTGCACGCGGCAGCGCGGATAGAGGTCGATCACGTCGGACATGAAGTCCTGCAGCTCAGCCAGGCCCTCCAGGCCCGCGTAGCCGGCGCCGACGAACACGAACGTGAGGTACTCCGCGCGCGTCTCGGCGTCGTGGACGGTCTCCGCCACCTCGAGCAGCGAGACGACGCGGTTGCGCAGCGTGATCGCCTCCGAGAGCGTCTTAAACCCGATCGCGTGCTCGACCAGCCCGGGGATCGGCAACGTGCGGGACGTCGAGCCCAGCGCGACGATCAGCTGGTCGTAGTGGAGATGGTGGCGGCGACCGTCGAGCGAGTCGACCACCAGGCAGTTGCGGTCCGGCTCGGCGCCGCTCACGCGCCCCAGCCACAGGTCGGTCGTCTCCAACTGCTCGCGCAGCGGCACGACGACGTGCCGCGGCTCCAGCGTGCCGGCGGCAGCGCCTGGCAGCAGCGGCGTGTACAGCAGGAAGTTGACGTCGGAGACGAGCGTGACGCGCGCGCTGTGCGGCGGCAGCGTCCGCTCCAAGGTCCGGGCGGCGTAGTAGCCGCCGAACCCGCCACCGGCAATGACGATGTCCCAGGCCATGTGACGAGCCTATGCCCGCACCGGCGATGAGGCGAACGGCACGAGCGCACGTGTGGTTGAGTGGCGGCGATGGATGACCTGCGGCTGCTGTGCTTCGGCGACTCGTTCACGGCCGGCGTCGGCGATCCCGAAGGCCGTGGTTGGGTCGGGCGGGTCGTCGCCGCATCGTTCGCCGCAGGCCGGCCGCTGACCGCCTACGCGCTCGGGGTGCGGCGCGAGACGTCGGTCGGGGTGGCGGTGCGGTGGCGCTTTGAGGCGATGTCGCGGCTCGCGCGGGACGCCGACTGCCGCGTGGTCTTCGCCGCCGGCGCGAACGACACCACGCTCTCGGACGACGGCCCGCGCGTGACGCCGGAGCGCTCGTGCCGGGCGCTCTCGAAGATGCTTGACCAGGCGGCGGAGCTGGGGCTCCCGGCGGCGGTCGCCGGCCCGCCCCCGGTCGGCGATGCAGAGCAGCGGATGCGAGCGATCGCGCTGTCCGATGCGTTCGGCGAGCTGTGCGCGGCGCGCGCGGTGCCGTTCTGGCCGGTGGCGCGAGCACTCGACGCCTCGCGCCTGTGGCTGGAGGAGCAGGCGGCCGGCGACGGCGCCCACCCGAGCGCACGCGGCTATGAGCTGCTGGCGCAGACGCTGCTGGACGGCGGCCTGCTGCCGTGGCTTCATGCCCCGCGATAGCGCGGCAGCAGCCAAGGCCACTCGGCTGAGACGAAGGCCCGCGCCGTAGGGGTGCCGTCGAGCGCGTCCGCGCGGGCGCTCATGCGGCGAGCAGCAGCGCCGCCCACTCGCCGCGCTCGCGGCGGTCGTGCTCACGCAGGCCGTGGACGGCGAAGGCGGCGGCGACCTCGTTTGCCTCGTGGATCAGCAGGCCCGAGGCAACCAGCGTGTGAGGCGGCTCGGTCAGGCGGGCGGCGTAGTCGAGCAGCAGCGGCCGCAGGAGGTTCGCGAGGACGACCGGGGCGGCCGGGACCGGGTCGCTGCGCAGGTCGCAGCGGGCAACGTCGAGCGCGACGCCGTTGACGGCGGCGTTCTCGCGCGTGGCCTCAACCGAGAGCGGGTCGAAGTCGACCGCGATGACCGGATCGAAGCCGAGCTTCGCCGCCGCGATCGCGAGCACGCCGGAGCCGGAGCCGAGGTCGAGCAGCGGGCCTCGCTCGCCGTCGGCGTCGGCCAGCTCCAGCAGGAGCTCCAGGCATAGCCGCGTCGTCGCGTGCGCCCCGGTGCCGAACGCCTGCGCGGGGTCGATCACGAGCTCGACCTCCGCACCGAGTGGCTGCTCCCACGGCGGGCGCACCGCGAGGCGCTCGCCGAGCACGAGCGGTGTATGGAACTGCTTCCAGCGCTCGGACCAGTTGTCCGGCAGCTCGCTCGTCGTGACCGCGATCAGCGCTCCGCCGACGGCCGCTTCGAGGTCCGGCAGCAGCGGCAGCTCGCCCGGCGGCCCGTAGACCGCGTACTCGACGCCGTCCGCGCCAAGGTCGACCTCCTCCACCCCGCCCGGCGCGAGCTCCAGCAGCTCGGCGAGCGCCACCTCCGCATGCGCGCGATCGACGCGCAGGGCGAGGCGGATCACGCCCCGAACGCGCGTTTGAGCTTCGAGAAAACGCCGTCGTCGGATCGCAGGTTGTCGTCCGTCAGCGTCCCGGCGAGCTGCTCCAGCAGCTCTCTCTGCTCGTGCGTCAGCCGGCGCGGGATCACGACGTTGACGACCACGCGCAAGTCGCCCTGGCGCCCGCGGCGCAGCGCCGGCATCCCCTTCCCGCGCAGCGTCAGCGTGTCGTGCGGCTGCGTGCCGGCGGGGATCTCCAGCTCGATCGGCTCGTCCAGCGTCGGCACCGCGATCGTCGTGCCGAGCGCGGCCAGCGGCGCCGGCACGTCAACGACGGTCACGAGGTCGTCGCCGTCGCGCACGAAGCGCTCGTCCTGCTCGACGCGGATCAGCACGTACAGGTCGCCGGGCGGGCCGCCCTGCTCGCCCGCGTGACCGCGGCCCGCCAGGCGGATGCGCTGGCCGTCGGCGATCCCGCTCGGCACGTCGACCGACAGCGTCAGGCGCTCGACGCGCCGGCCCCGCCCGTGGCAGTCGTGGCACGGCTGCTTCGCCACGCGCCCGTCGCCGCCGCAGCGGTCGCAGACGGTCGCGCGCACGACCTGGCCGAACGGCGTACGCGTCACCGCGCGCAGCTGCCCGGCGCCACCGCAGCGCTCGCACGTCTCGATCGGCGTTCCCGGCTCGGCGCCGTTGCCGTGGCACGTCTCGCAGCGCACGACCGCCTCGTAGCCGACCTCGACCGCGCGCCCCGTCGCCGCGTCGGCCAGCGAGATCGCCGCCGTGACCGCGACGTCGCCGCCCTGTGCCGGTCCCGTGCGACCGCCGCCGAAGAAGTCCGCCCCGCCGCCACCGAAGAACGCGTCGAAGATGTCGGCGAAGGAGCCGAAGCCGGTCGGCTGGTAGCCGCCGCTGCGCAGTCCCTCCGGCCCATAGCGGTCGTACGTCGCGCGCCGCTCCGGGTCGGACAGCACCTCGTAGGCCTCGGCGGCGGCCTTGAACTTCTCCTCGGCCTCAGGGTCGTGCCCGTTCACGTCCGGGTGCAGCTCGCGTGCGAGGCGACGGAACGCCTTCTTGATCTCCGTCTCGCTGGCATCGCGCGCGACGCCAAGGCGCTCGTAGTAGTCGGCTGACATCGGCCCGGCGCTCACGGTTCGTAGACCTCCTCCACAAAGCGCGAGAGCTCGAGCGCGGCAGCACGCACGGACGCGATCGCGCGCGCGTAATCCATCCGCAGCGGCCCGAGTACCGACACGGTGCCGAGGTTGCGCGCGGGCAAGCCGTACCCCGCCGCCACAAGCGCGAGCGAGCGCATCGCCGGGGCCTCGTTCTCGCGCCCGATGCGCACGTACACGTCACGCTGGTCAAGCGCCGAGCGCAGCACGCCGAGCAGCGAGACGCGGCGCTCCAGCAGCTCCATCACCTCGTTGAGCTGCTGCTGGTCCTCGAAGCGGTAGCTGGAGACGAGCCGCGACGTGCCGTCGACGTAGAGCGACTCCTCGGCCGTCTCGGCCAGCTCCGTGAACGCCGGCGCGACCGCCGCGAGAAAGCCGCGCTCGCGCGGGCCGAGCGTCGGGTCGTCGAGCCGCTGGTGCAGCAGCCGCGCGCCGAGACCAAGACCTACGAGCCGCTCGTTGAGGTAGCTGCCGCCCCAGTCTGCGAGGCCCGGATCGACCGGCTGGTCGAACGTCAGCATCCGCTTCGTGACACCGCCGGTGGAGGTGATGACGACGACCATCAGCACCTGCGGCTGCAAGGGCAGCACCTCGACGTGGCGGATCGTCGCCGTCTCGATCGGCGGGGCCGAGACGATCGCAAGCAGGTTCGTGACCTGCGAGAGCGTCTCGGTCGTCATGCGCATCGCCTCGTCGACCTCGCGGCGCACGAGCTGCAGCGCCAGCGGGCGCTCGGCGCGCGCCCCGGCACGGTCGGGCAGGTGGTCGACGTACCAGCGGTAGCCGGCGTCGGTCGGCACGCGGCCCGCCGAGGTGTGCGGATGCGCGAGCAGGCCGTGCTCCTCCAGCATCGCGAGCTCGTTGCGGATCGTCGAGGGTCCCCACTCCAGCTCGGCGTCGACCGCGAGCGCCTTCGACCCGACCGGCTGGCCGCCCTCGTGGTAGATCTCGACGACCTTGCGAAGGATCAGCTCCTGGCGCGGCGTCAGCATGCACGGGAGTTTAGGACCGCGGCGGCCGACGCCGGATCACGCGCGCAGCACGACGAGGCCGGCCGCCAGCAGCACCAGCCCGAACCAGGTGGCCCGCAGCGCGCCCTCGAGCGGCACCAGCAGCCGCGCCGCGCTCAGCTCCAGCACGCGCCCGTCGGTCAGCCGCTGCTCGCCCGCGACCGACGCGGTTCTGCGCCGCAACTCGCGCACCGGCGTGCTGAGCCGCCGCTGGGCGAGGCTCAGCATCGTGCAGGCCGCGGCGACCAGCAGCCCTGGCACCTCGACGCGCAGCGCGCAGACCCAGAAACCGGTCAGCGCCGGGAAGCCGCCCCATGCGAGCGCGAACGTCCAGTCGGTGTGGAAGCGGCCGCCGAGCCACTCCAGGTCGTACGCGAGCACGAGGAAGGCGCCGACCAGCACGAACGGGACGAGCGTCGCGCTGACCGCGACCGCGCCACCGACGCCGATCGCGCAGGCGCCACCGAGCCCCGCGGTGGCGAGCGCGATCAGCGTGCGGTTCGAGAGGCGCGTGCGCAGCGGGCGGTCGTGCAGCTCGTCGAGCGCGTGCGCCGCGACGCCCACCGCCAGGAAGAACGCGCCAAGCGCCCAGCCGAGCCGGTTCAGGTGGAACGACGACGCGGCGGCGGCACCGAGCGCCACGTAGGAGAGGTGCCAGGCCGTGTACGGCGGGTGCAGCACCGCGACCAGGTCGCGCGCGACGCCGGCGCCGCGCGGCGCATAGAAGGCAGGCCGCTCCGCCCGCGCGGTCACGGGTTCCCACCCGCCCGCCGCGCCGTCATCACCACGCCGGCGCCGAAGCTCATCCGCCGCACGCGCACGTCCTCGAGGCCCGCCCGCTCCCACAGCGCAGCGAGCGCCGGCAGCGGGAAGCGCGCATAGAAGTCCTCGATGCTCGGGCCGAGGAAGCGCCCGACCTCGTACCAGTCGCGCGAGAGCAGCCGGCCGAGCAGCGGCAGGCCGACGCGCGTGTGGACCCGCCACAACGCGCGCAGCGCCCGCCGCGACGGCACGCCGAACTCGACCATCCCGACGACGCCGCCCGGCTTGACGACACGTGCGAGCTCGCGCAGGGTCGCCGCCGGGTCCTCGACGTAGCGCAGCAAGTACGTGAACGTGAGTGCGTCGAACGTTCCGTCGGGGAACGGAAGCGCCTCCGCCTCGCCGAGCCGCGGCTCGATCGAGGCGGCGAGCAGCGGATCGTGCGCGAGCCGCGCCCGCAGGCCGCCGAGCATGTCGGCGCTCTGGTCGAGCGCGACGACCTGCGCCCCGGTACGCCGCACGAGCGCCGCGGCGACCATGCCGGTGCCGGTCGCGACGTCCAGCACGCGGTCGCCGGGACCGGCCAGGATCGCGCGCACGAGCGCCGCCCGCCAGCGCGGGTCCTGCCCGAAGCTGAGCGCGGCGCCGGCGGCGTCATAGCGGCGCGGCAGCCCGGCGAACAGCGCGAGCGCGTGCTGCTTGCGCGGCGAGGCGGTCGTCGGAGCGGAGGCCATGGACCGAGCCTCCCCTCCCAGACCGCAAATCAGTCCAGTGCGACTTGCGCCACGGCGTTGCGCACGATGCGCGTGTCGCCCTGGCGCGCCTCCGCCGCGACGGTTGCGACGCCGTCCTCGACGGCCGTGACCGTGCTCGTGACGACGACCTCCTGCTCCAGCACGCCCATGCCGCGGAACTGGACCGAGAGCGCCTTCAGCTTGTCGGGGCCGCCGGCTGCCTCCGTCTGTGCCCGCGCGACCTGCGCCATCGACCACAGCCCGTGCAGGATCCGCCCCGGCAGTCCAACGGACTTGGCGAACTCCTCGTCGATGTGGATCGGGTTGAAGTCGCCGGAAGCGCCCGCGTAGCGCACCGTCAGAAAGCGGTCGGGAGTGATCTTCAGCTCCGGCAGCTGCGCGCCCGGCTCGTATGTCGCGGCCATCGTCAGACCCCCCGCACGATCATCTTCCAGATCCCGGTGCAGACCGTCGCACCGCCGGCGTCCTGCGTCACGACCTCGAAGTCGTAGAAGCCCATCCCGCCCTTCTCCTCGATGCTCGCGACCGTCGCCTGTGTCGTCAGCTCCTCACCGGCGATGACGACGCGCTCCCAGCGGAAGTCCTGCCCGCTGTGCACCATCATCGCGAAGTTGATCCCGACCTCCGGGTCGAACAGCCCCGGCATTACAGCCGGTGACTGGTAGACGACCGCGAACATCGGCGGCGCGATGACGTCGTCGTAGCCAGCCGCGCGTGCGGCAGTCGGATCGAGGTGCAGCGGGTTCGTCTCGCCAACCGCGGAGGCGTACTCCTTGACCTTCTCGCGGCCGACCGCGTAGGTGACCGGCGGATACTGCTTGCCGACGGCGGATGTGTTCACGGGCATGGCGCGGGAGTGAATCAGACCGGCCGCGGTGCCGCGTCAGGCCCCCGGAGGGACCTGACGCGGGGAGGCGACGTCGACGTCGACGTTCACGTCGACATTGACCGTGACCGCGTTGGAGACGAGGCCGCGGGTCAGCTCGTACTGCATGTGCGCGAGATCGAGCGGTGCGTGCGCGAGGCGGTCCGCCGTCCCGCGCACGCCGTCGACGACCGCGCGCGGCCGTGCCAGGCGGCCTGCTCGCACCGTCTTGGGCGCGTCGCTCTTAGCGCCGTTCGTTGTCTGCGTGGCCGGCATCGTCATCACCTGCTCAGCGACTTACCCGCGCTGCGCACGACCTTGCGCAGGAAGTCGTACTGGACGTGGACGAGCTGGTCGGCCATCTCCATCGCGGCGTCAACGACCGTCTGCCGCCTGGACGGATCCTCCGTCTGCGGCGGCAGCGTGCGATCGACCGTATCGACGAACCGCTTGACCGCCTTGATGGCGGCACGCTGACCGGCCTCGACCTCCTCGAAGACGTCCTCGGAGAGCTTCTCGGCTCGGTCGGCTCGGGTCCGCGACCGGCCGCGGTGCTCGGCGCGCGTGGACTGCGAGCGCGAGCGCTTGGGCTGGGCGGTCCTCGGCTCTGTCGTCTTGGCAGCCATCGTCATCGCTCCCTTCGATCGGTACGCCAGTTGATCGCTGGCGTTCATCTAAAGGATCGTACGACCGCCAGACCGCGCGGTCATCCGTGGCAATCCCTGCTCCGCCTGCACGGAAGCCGCAAGACGTCGGCCGCCGCGCGGCCGCGCCGCAGGGCGGCGTTAGAGGATCACCGGCACCGCGCCGCCGTCGACCGACCAGGCGGCGCCGACGACGTCGCTCGCGCGCTGCGAGCAGAGGAAGACGATCACGGACGCGATCTCGTGCGGCTCGGCGAAGCGACCAAGCGGGACTCTCGCGGCCGCGGCGGCGATCGCGGCGTCGCGGTCGGCAGCGCCGCCGGCTGCCACCTCCTGGTCGGCGAGCCCGCCCTCCCCTTTCCACAGCTCGCTGCCGGTGAGCCCCGGCGCGACCGCGTTGACGAGCACGCCGCGTCTCACCCATGCGTCCGCATAGGCGCGCGAGAGCGAGAGCTGTGCCGCCTTCGTCACCGAGTAGGCGGCGTTGCGCAGCGACGGGCGCTTGCCGGACGTCGAGACGACGTTGACGACCCGCCCGCCGCCCTGCTCGGCCATCCGCGGCGCCGCTGCGCGCATCAGCCGCTCGGGTCCGCGCACGTTGAGCTGCCATTGCAGCTCCCAGTCGTCCTCGGCCAGCTCGTCAAGCGGCGTGACGGACGAGGTGCCGGCGTTGTTCACGAGCACGTCGATCCCGCCGAGCCGCTCGACGCAGGCGGCGACGATCCGCGCGCCGGCGTCGGGCTGCGTCACGTCCGCGGCGACCAGCTCCGCGCCTACAGGCGCCGCCGCTGCGAGCGCCTCGGCGTCGCGCCCGACGAGCAGCAGGCGCGCGCCCTCCGCGGCAAGCAGTTCCGCAGTCGCGCGGCCGATCCCGCGCGAGGCGCCGGTGACGACACAGCGCTTGCCGGTCAGGCCGAGATCCACGGCGCGGATGATGCCTACTTGGCCGGCCGGTACGGCGAGCCGCCGAGCAGCTCGGCGACCGTCACCGGCCGCAGGCGCATCCGTCTCAGCAGCGCAAGGATCCGCGGCAGCGCGATCGACGTCGGCGGGTAGTTGCCGTGCATGAGGATGATCGCCCCGGGTCTCGCCCAGATTCTGATCGCGTGCAAGATGTAGGGGATCGTGCGCAGGTTCGAGTCCGCCACGGTTCCCGACCACATGATCACGCGGGTGTAGCCGGCAGCGCCCGCGGCGGCGAGCGTGCCACCGTCGTATGCACCGTAGGGCGGCCGGAAGAAGGGACGGCCGGTAAGCCCGAAGGTGCGCTCGATCCACTGCTCGTTCTCGCGCAGGTCGGCGCTGAACGCGGCCGACCCGACGACCGGCGCGTCGACGTGATGGAAGGTGTGGTTGCCGACGATCACCTGGCCGCGCTCGACGAGCATGCGGATCTGCTTCGCCTGCGGGTCCCACGAGGCCGCGTAGCCCCCGTTCGGGAAGAAGGTCGCGTGTGCGCCCGTACGCAGCAGCGTGTGCACGATCCGCGCGACGCAGCGTGGGCAGAAGCCGTCGTCGAACGTCAGCGCCACCATGCGCCCGGCGGTCGGGCCGTGGAGGAAGACGTGCGCGCGGCCGGGCCGCGCGGGCGGGATCGCGCCAAGCGCTATGACGTGGCGCGGCCTCTCGATCGCATGCGTCGCGGTGCGGGCTGCCGCGAGCGCCCGGTGCGAGTGCCTGCGCCGCGCGTGCCCGCTGCTCTCCTCGGTCACGACGATGACGGCGCAGAGCGCGACCAGCAGTCCGAGCGCGGCTGTCGTCGCACGCCGCCGTTGCTGGGCCCGCCGCCGTCTTCGCGCCCGCCGCTGGGAGGCGTCCCACGCAGCACGCCGCTCCTGCTTCCCGAGCCCCACCACCGGGCTCATCCTGTCAAACCGGATGTTGGCGTTCTGTTGGAATCGCTACGGCGTCAGTGCCGCGACCAGGTCCGCCGCCGGTCGCACGTCGCCGATCCGCGCGACCGTCTCGCCGGCGTACAGCGCGCTCGCGTCCACAAGGCCGGGCGGCCGCTCATCGGTGACCGGCTGCGGGGAGAGCAGCGGGCTGCCGGGCCGCTGCGCGCGGAAGAGACGGTCCTGCATCCGCGGGGGCACGTGCCGAGCGCCCGCGCCGGAGAGGCGGTTGAGCGCGCGCAGCGCGAGCGGCCCGCGGGGATCGCCGTCGCGCAGCCAGTGCGCCGTCGCGGCGTTCGGCAGCACGCGCACCGGCGCCGGCCAGCCGAAGCCGAACAGCTCGGTGAGCAACGTCTCGCGGCTGCCGAGCGCACGCTCGACGTACGCCGGATGCGCGCGGCTCTCCTCGCTGAGCAAGAAGCGCGTGCCGGCGACGGCCGCGACCGCGCCCGCCTCCAGCGCAGCGGCCACGTCCGCGCGCTCGGCGATCCCGCCCGCCAGCAGCAGCGGCGGCGCGCCCGGCACGAGCGCGTCCCGCACGCGCGCGAGCAGTTCGTGCGCCGGCAGGCGCCCACGCACGTGCCCGCCAGCCTCGACGCCCTGCACGATCAGGCCATCCGCGCCGGCGGCCGCAGCCGCGCGTGCCTCCTCCACCGACCCGCACTGATGCAGCCAGACGCCGGGCGTGCGCCGCCGCGGTCTTCCCCAGAACGTCACGACGACGTCGGCCTGCGCCGCCGCCGCAAACGTGTCCCGCCGCGCGAACGGCAGCAGCACGTTCACCGCGATCGGTCGGCGCGTGAGCGCCCGCGCGGCGCGCAGCTCCCGCTGGATCGCGTCCGCGCCGTTGACGGCAATCGTGCCGAGTCCGCCGGCCTCGGAGACCGCCGCCGCCAGCTCGTGGCGGCTGATGCCGCCGCCCATGCCCGCCTGCACGACCGGTGCCACGACGCCCAGCCGTTCGAGCAGACCGGGCACCGGTGCGACCGCCTACTTCGACTCGTTGAGCTCAAGCACGGCGAGGAAGGCCTCCTGCGGAACCTCGATGCGGCCGACCTGCTTCATCCGCTTCTTGCCCTCCTTCTGCTTCTCCAGCAGCTTGCGCTTACGCGAGATGTCGCCGCCGTAGCACTTGGCGATCACGTCCTTGCGGTACGCCTTGACCGTCTCGCGCGCGACGACGCGGGAGCCTATGGCCGCCTGGATCGGCACGTCGAACTGCTGGCGCGGGATCTTCTCGCGCAGCTTCTCCGCGAGCGAGCGGCCGATCAAGTGCGCCTTGCTGCGGTGCACGACCATCGACAGCGCGTCGACTGGATCGCCGCTCAGCAGCACGTCGAGCTTCACGAGATCCGAGGCGCGCAGCCCGATCAGCTCGTAGTCGAGCGACGCGTAGCCCTTCGTGCGCGACTTCAGCTGGTCGAAGAAGTCGAGCACGATCTCCGCCAGCGGCAGCTCGTACTCGAGCTGTACGCGGTCGGCGGACAGGTAGTGCATGCCGGCGTGCGTGCCGCGGCGCTCCTGACAGAGCTCCATGATCGTGCCGACGAACTCCTTCGGCGTGAGGATCGAGGCGCGGATGTACGGCTCGCGGACCTCGCGGATCTTCGACGGATCGGGCATGTCGGTCGGGTTGTGGACCTCGGCGACCTCGCCGTTCTCCAGCTCCACCTCGACCTCGACCGACGGCATCGTCGTGAGCAGCTCGAGGTCGTACTCGCGCTCCAGGCGCTCGCGCACGATGTCCATGTGCAGCAGGCCGAGGAAGCCGCAGCGGAAGCCGAAGCCGAGCGCGTCGGAGGTCTCCGGCTCCCAGCTCAGCGCCGCGTCGTTGAGCACCAGCTTCTCCAGCGCGTCGCGCAGGTCCGGGTAGTCGTCGGAGTCGATCGGGAAGAGGCCGCAGAAGACCATCGGCTTGACGTCGCGATAGCCGGGCAGTGCCTCCTGTGCCGGAGTGCGCTTCGTCGTGAGCGTGTCGCCAACGCGCAGTCTCGTGACGTCCTTGATGCCGGTGATGACGTAGCCGACCTCGCCGGGGCCGAGGTGGCCGGCGGGCGTCATGCGCGGGTTGAAGAAGCCGATGTCGTCGATGTCGGCCTCCGTGCCGGCCGCCATCGCCCTGATCGCCTCGCCCTTCCTGAAGGTGCCGTCCACCACGCGCACGTAGGCGATCACGCCGCGGTACTGGTCGAACTCGGAGTCGAAGATCAGCGCGCGCGGCGGCGCGTCCGGGTCGCCGTGCGGCGGCGGGACCTTCTGCACGAGCTGGTCGAGCACCTCAACGACGCCCTCCCCCGTCTTCGCGCTGATGCGCAGGACCTCGTCGGCCGGCTCGCCGAGCAGCTCGGCGACCTCGCCCGCGACGCGCTCGGGCTCGGCACCCGGAAGGTCGATCTTGTTCAGGCACGGGATCAGCTCCAGCCCCGAGTCGACCGCGAGGTAGGTGTTCGCGAGCGTCTGCGCCTCGACGCCCTGCGAGGCGTCGACCACGAGCAGCGCGCCCTCGCAGGCGGCGAGCGAGCGGGAGACCTCGTAGGTGAAGTCGACGTGGCCGGGCGTGTCGATCAGGTGCAGCTGGTAGGTCTCGCCGTCGGAGGCGTCAAACAGCACGCGCACGGCCTGCGCCTTGATCGTGATGCCGCGCTCGCGCTCCAGGTCCATCGAGTCGAGCAGCTGGGCCTTCATGTCGCGCATCTCGACGGTCTTCGTCAGCTCCAGGATGCGGTCCGCCAGCGTCGACTTCCCATGGTCGATGTGGGCGATGATCGAGAAGTTGCGAATGTGGTCCTGGTCGGCCATGGGCGGGACACAGGGTAGATGGAGGCGCATGACCGGCGGCGCGAGAGCGTGGGTGAAGTTCTTCGGGCGGGCCGGAACGCGCACCGCGGCGGACGCATCGGTGCTCGATGTGCTGGCGCGAACCGGCGCACATTGGGCCGGCACCTACCCCGCCGGCCGCCGCCCGCGCAGCGTCCGCGACGGCGACCGCATGTTCATGGCGCAGCTCGTCGCGCGGCGCGGGGCGGCTGACATCGCCGTCTTCGGACGCGCGCTCGCGTTCGCGTACGTCGAGGGCCGCGACGACGCCTCTGAGGAGGACCTCGCGCTGCGCCCGTGGAAGGCGCGCTGGCCGCACTATGTGCGCGTGCGGGAGGGCGAGTTCCTCGCCGGCACGCTCGCCGACGCGGTCTCGCTCGGCGAGCTGATGGACGCGCTCGGCGCCGAGGCGTTCTTTACGACCCAGCGCAATGCGCTCGCCGGCCGCGGCAACGTCGACCCGCGCCAGGCCTACCGCCAGCAGCCGGCCGTCCGCCTCTCGCACGAGGGCGCCGAGTGGCTCGACGCCCGCCTCGACGAGGCGTTCGACCGTGCGGGGAGGCTCGGTCCCGCGGAGCTCGCACGGCTCGACTGGCCAAAAAAAGACCCGGCGCTCGAAGGCGCCGGGTGGTCCAGGGGCGAAGAGTAGCACGGCACGTGCAGGTCACCAACCCTCCGGTCGGGAGAGCGCGCCGACGCACTTCGGCAACTGGCACGCTCGGTAGTCGGCTCTCTCGATCCGGCGCCACCAGTGGCCCTGCGCTCCTTCGAGATGGTGGCCTCTCAGCCGTCCCGCCAGCGGCCCCGCGCCGGGATTGGCGACGCCCACGGGCAAATCGGCGCGTGCAATCCGAATCGGCAACGCAAGGTCGCTGTCGTTCGAGATCACGATGGCGGCGTCGACCTTCTGCCGGAGCACGTCGAGCAGCAGATGCGTCGCGAGGTTGACGTCGGTTCCCTTCTCCTCCCGATCCAGGTACGAGACCATGAACGTCGCCCCTGGCATATCGGCGCCGAGCGCATCGCGCGTTTGGATGGGCCAACGGGCTCGTGCCAACTGCGGTCGACCGCGCCCGTCGCGCTCAGCCAGCGGCGCGACCTTGACGCGAGTAACAAACGTTCCGAACGCAATCCAGTCGACGCTGCCATGCGCACGCAACGCGCGCAGGTAGACGTCCTGGTCGGCGGGGCTGGAGCGATCCTCGATGCCGCTCACCCGAGCCGTGCAATACACGACTCGGTCGACGGAGGCACCGTCCTCACGCCACTCCGAGCTGAGCAGCCGCTCCGCGAGTGCGCGCACGTCGAGCCAGCGCCAGCCGTGCGTGCCGCGCCCGCAGACGGAGCGGGCGCCGAAGTAGAGATTGAAGCCGTCCACATAGACCCCGACGCGCATCGGCGGGACGCTATGCACCACCTCGCGACGGTGGACACGTGGATTGCGACGGTCTGGCCGTTACTTGCCGCGCTTGAAGCGCCCCGCGACCAGCGCCCGGATCTGCTGGGCCTCGGAGATCCGCAGCGCGAGCACGGCGCCGACGTAGACGCCGACACCCGCGGCGAGCGCTGCTCCGACCGAGACGATCTGCGCGAGCAGGGAGCGGCCGAGCGCCTCGTCGAGCCCCCGCCAAACGCCGTAGGAGACGAGGCCGAGCAGCGCCGAGGCCGCGCACATCTGCGCGACCGCGATCAGCGTGCGGCGGCCTTCGAGTGAGCCGTGCAGGAGTCCCCGCAACCGCCACGTCTGCCCCAGCGTCATCGCGACGTTGCCGGCGACCGTGCCGAGCACGAGGCCGGGGATCCCGAGCGGCTTGTACAAAGCGACGCTCACGGCCACGTCGATCGCCATGTTGCCGACCGCCAGCGCGGTCGGGATCCACGGCCGCTGCAAGGAGAAGAACGTGCGCGTCAGCAGCAGGTTCACGCCCGCGAACGGCAGGCTGAACGAGAACCAGAACAACGCGCTCGACACCAGCTCCGTGGAGTGCGCGCCGAAGTCGCCGCGCTCGTAGACGAGCCGCACGATCGGTGTCGCCAGGACCGCGGTGAAGACCGCCGCCGGGATCAGCAGCAGGTAGATCTGCCGCGCGCCCGAGGCCATCGTGCGCCGCAGTCCCGGCAGGTCGTGCATCGCCGCGAAGCGCGACAGCGTCGGGAACAACACGGTCGCCAGCGCGACGCTGAACATCCCCTGCGGCAGCATGTAGATGCGGAACGCGGCATCGATCGCGCGCGGCGCCTGGTCGGACACGAGCGTGCCGAGCGACGAGTTGATCAGCAGGTCGAAGTTGATCACGCCGAGCCCGATCGTCACCGGCAGCATCAGCCGGAAGACACGCGCCACATGCGGGTCGCGCCAGTCGAACGCCCACTCGAAGTGGAAGCCCACGCGCGGCAGCATCGGCAGGGACATCAAGAGCTGCACGGTCGTGCCGGCGAGCACGCCGATCGCATACGCGTACATCTCGTTCTGGCCGTGGAACAGCGGCTTGATCGCGACCAGCACGACGACGATCACGACGTTCCACACGAGCGGCGCGATCGCCGGGATCGCGAAGTGCTCGTACGAGTTGAGGATCCCGACCACGAGCCCGTTGATCCCGAGCAGCAGCACGATCGGGAACAGCACCCGCGAGAGGCCGATCGTCAGCTGGTCGAGCTGGGCGGTGAACTGGTCGCCCGTGAACAGCGGCATGATCACGCCCGCGAAGACGATGAACAGCGCCGTGATCGCGCCGAGCGCGGCGAGCATCACGAACAGCAGCGTCGCGGCCAGCCGCGCGGCGTCGCGTCTTCTGCCGTGCGCGATGTGCTCCATGAAGACCGGCACGAACGCCGCGCTCAGCGCCGCGTCGGCGAACAGGCTGCGCACGAGGTTCGGGACCTGGAACGCGATCGTGAACGCCGAGAACGGCCCCGAGGTGCCGAAGTACGACGAGGCGATCACCTCGCGGGCGAGCCCGGCGATGCGCGACAGGCCGGTCGCGATCGAGAAGATCGCGGTGTTGCGCGCCAGCCGGCGGGGACGCGGATCGCGGCCGCCCGGCTGCGCCGGTGGATCGCCTGTCGGCTCAGCGGGGGACTCGACCGTCACGAGCGCGCTATAGTACGGCGCGCCGCGGCCCTGACCGCGGCCTCTCTACGTCATGGCCAACATTCATTCGCAGAAGAAGCGCATCATCCGCGCCGAGCGTGAGCGGCTCGAGAACCGCCGCTACACGTCGAAGGTCAAGACCCTCTTCCGGCGCCTCGAGGCCGCGGTCGGCGAGGGCGGCAACGCCGCCGACGCCGAGCCCGCCCACCGCGAGCTGGTCAAGACGATCGACAAGGCCGTCAAGCGCGGCGCGCTCCACAAGAACACCGGCTCGCGCAAGAAGTCCCGCGCAGCCCGCACGCTCGCTTCGCGCGAGTCCTAGTCGGCTACCAACCGTCGGCTCCTGACGGATGCCGGCGCCCGCCAGGCAAGGACGCAGCCGGTGTGGCGTACATCCGTACGCGAACCGGCGAGGACGCCGCATGGCGGGATGCCGGCGCCGTCAGGAGGCGACGGTGACGCGCGCGGCCTCTGCTGCTGAGGTGAGGCCCGCGCGGATCTTCTCGAGCGCGTCGTCGCGCAGGCGGCGCATGCCCTCGGCGACGGCGGTCGCGGCGATCTGCGTGGCGGCGTCGCGCGCGAGCACGTGGTCGCGGATCGCGTCGCTCATCTGCATCACCTCGAAGATGCCGATCCGCCCGCGGTAGCCGCTGCCGCTGCAGCTGCCGCAGCCGACCGGATCGAACGCCTGCACGTCCGCGAGCGCGTTGAAGCCGTTCGCGCGCAGCACCTCGGCGCTCAGCGTCACCGGTCTGCGGCAGCGCTCGCACAGTCTTCGTGCGAGCCGCTGCGCGACGACGCACTCGATCGAGGAGGCGACGAGGAACGGCTCGATCCCCATCTCCACGAGGCGCGTGATCGCCGTCGGCGCGTCGTTGGTGTGCAGTGTCGAGAGCACGAGGTGCCCGGTGAGCGCCGACTCGACCGCGATCTGCGCGGTCTCGCGGTCGCGGATCTCGCCGACGAGCATCACGTCGGGGTCCGCGCGCATCATCGAGCGCAGGCCTGTCGCGAATGTGACGCCCGCTTTGACGTTCACCTGCATCTGCTTCACGCCCGCGACGCGGTACTCGACCGGGTCCTCCAGCGTGAGGATCGAGCGCTCGCCCGTGTTGAGCGTCTGCAGCGCTGCGTAGAGCGAGGTCGTCTTGCCCGAGCCGGTCGGTCCGGTCACGAGCACCGCGCCGTAGGGACGGGCGATCGCCGCCTCGAAGCGTGCGCGCTCGGAGCCGAGCATCCCGAGGTCGTCGAGACTGACGTTTCCGGCGCCGCCGTCGAGGATGCGCATGACGACCGACTCGCCGTCGACGAGCGGCAGCGTCACGACGCGAACGTCGACGCGCCGGCCGCCAGTCACGAACGGGAGGCGCCCGTCCTGCGGGACCCGCCGCTCGGAGATGTCGAGGTCGGCCATGATCTTGATGCGCGAGACGACATGCGGAGCCATCCGCGCCGGGATCGAGAACGCGTCCGACAGAACGCCGTCGATGCGGTACTGGCCGCGCAGCTCGCGCCCCTGCGGCACGACGTGCACGTCCGAAGCGCCGCGCTCGACGGCCTGCCCGATGATCGAGTGCACGAACTTGACGACCGGGGCCTCCTCCACGACCTCGCCGAGATCCTCCGCCTCCCCCGCATCGTGCTCCATGACGCTGTCGACGACGGCCTGCTCGGCGGCCTCGCCGAAGCGGTCCAGCTTCGCCGTCAGCTCGTGCACATCGCCGGCGGCGGCGATCGCGGGCTGCACCTCGCGGCCGGTCAGCAGCGCGATGTCGTCGACCGCGAGCACGTTCGCCGGGTCGGACATCGCGACGAGCAGCGTGGTGCGCGCCTCGTCGAGGTAGCCGATCGGCACGGCGCCGTGGCGGCGCGCGACGCTCGGCTCGAGAAGGTTGGCCGCGCCCATGTCGACCTGGTAGCGCGACAGGTCGACATGGAAGAAGCCGAGGCGGCGGGCGAGCGCCTGGGCGAGCTGGTCCGGCGTGATCGTGCCGTTGTCGATCAGCACCTGGCCGGTCGGGCGGCCGCTCGCGCGGGCCGTGCCGATCGCCTCGTGCACGGCTTCGCGACTGGCAAAGCCGAGCTCGACGATCAGCTCGCCGATCAGCAGATGTGAGCGGCCGCGCGCAGGCGGCGGCGTCAGGCCGGCGGGAAGCGTGTCGATGCTCACCCGAGCCTTATCGGCAGGCGTGTGGGGTTCCGCAAGCCCTGCCGCTGAGCGAGCTCAGGCGGCGATCTGCGCGATCGCGGCGAGCGCGAGCGTGTCTTCGTGCAGGCCGCCGCGCATCCCGCCGCGCGAGGCGAGCTCGACGTCGGCGAGCGTCGCGAGCGCGGCGCGCAGCTCGGCGATGTCGGTGCGCTGCACGTCGGCGACGAACGCCTCAGCGATTTTCGGCGGCATCCGCAGCCCGCGGCGCACCTGCGCGGCCGACTCGCCTGCCGCCAGGCGGGTTGCGACGTCGAGCGCCTCGCGCAGACGGCGCGCCATCCAGTAGAGCAGGCCGCCGAGGTTCTCCCCCTGTGCGCGCAGCTCGTAGTAGGTGCGCGTCGCCGCCGCCCCGTCGCGGGCGACGAGCGCGTCGGCCAGCGTCCAGCTCTTGCGCTCGGCCGAGCTGGCGGTGAGCTGCTCGACATGCTCGGCGTCGAGCACGACGGGGTTCGCGCGGTCGGCGCTCAGCTCGAGCGCGAGCTTCTCCAGCTCGCGCAGCAGCCGCTGCTGGCGCTCTCCGACCTGCTGCACGAGCAGGCGTGCGGCGGTCGGATGCAGCTCCAGCCCAAGCTGCGCCGCCTGCGCGGCGGCCCACTTCGGCAGCTCCCACGGCTTGACGCTCTGCTCGGTGCTGACGTCGCCGCCGGCCTTTCTGACCGCCTCGGCGAGGCTATCGGGGACCTTTGTGCGGCCCTCCTCGCGCCCGAAGAAGACAACCGTCGTGTCCGGCGCGAGGGTGGTGAGCGCTGGCGCAATGAGCGCGACGTCCGCGGCCTTCCAGCGCTCGACGCCGTCGACGATCACGAAGCGGCGGCCGATCGCGAACGTCATTGCGGAGAGCGCTGCCGCAACGACCTCAGCGGTCGCCGCGTCGCCCTCGAACAGCTCGATCCCCTGGGGGCCGCTCTCGGTCTCGGCGAGCGCGCGCAGTCTGGCGCGGCGCTCCGCGAGGCGGCCGTGGTCGTCGCCGTGGATCAGGTAGGCGGGCTTGAAGGTCGCCATGCGCGCCGCGAGTGTAGTCCTCGGCGTGGCCGGTACGCCTGGGGGCGCGAACTTGCCCTGCCTGGCGATGAAACACTCGCCGCAGGACAAGTTCGCGCCCCGGCTGATCGGGCGTGCCGTTCCCCGCCTACAGTTCGACGCTCGCGTGCGGGACGCTTGCGGCGAGGTGTGCGACAGCGCCTACGTACGCCAGCAGGTAGGCGTTCAGCGCGTTCAGCGGCGTGGCGAGCGCCGGGCTGAGCTGGCCGAGCGTGGCGGCCAGCATGCCGAGCCAGGTGATCGGGCCGACCGCGGGCCCGGCCAACAGGTTCGCCGGGATGGCGACGAGCGAGAGCTGGTGGAAATGCAGCGCGAGCAGTGGCGCGGTGCCGAGCGTCGCCGCCGTGGTCATCGCCATGGCATCGGCGAGCGCCTCCGGCATGCGCCGGGTGACGAGGGCATGGCGGATGCGCGGCGCGAGAAGGGCGATCGCGACGACGGCCGCGAAGCTGAGCTGCCAGCCGACGTCGGCGCTCGCGCGCGGATTGCAGCCGAGGGTGACGGCGGCCGCGAGCAGCAGCGCGTACCAGCGCGAGGCGGGACGGCCGGCGAGGGCGGCCACGGTCGTCGCGGCGCCCATCGCGCCGGCGCGCTGGATCGACGGGCCTGCGCCGGCGAGCGGCACGTAGAGCGCGATCAGGGCGAGCGCGGCGATCAGGCGGCCGCGGAGCCCCAGCCCGGCCCACGCCAGCAGCGGCAGCGCGAGCGCGAGCAGCAGCGCGACGTTCTGCCCGCTGGCGGCGAGCACGTGGGCGAGCGAGGCGACGCGGAACTGCTCGCGCGTGCGCTCGTCGAGCGCCTCGTCCTGCCCGAGCGTCATGCCGCGCAGCAGCGCCGCCTGCGGCGCGGGTAGCCCGCTGGACAGCGCGCGCTCGGCGCGCGTGCGGATCGCGTCGACGACGCCGAGCGGCCCGGCGCGACGCGCCCCGGTCGGCGCTGCCGCATCGAGCGAGATCGCCGCGTGCGCGCCGCGCACGGCGTAGTGCCGCTCGAACGGGCCAAGCGCGCGCAGACGTCCGCGCACCGCGACGATCGCGCCGGTCGGGACGGCGGGCCACGCGACGTCCTCCCCGATCCGCAGCATCACGCGCTCGCCGCTCCCGGGAGCCGCCGTGAGCCGTGCGAGCGCCGTGTGCCCGAAGCGCACCGGGCGCGGCTGCTCGAGCAGCACCACCTGCATGGTCACCATCGCGCCGAAGCGCGGCGGCAGCAGCGTGCGGTCGAGCGCGTGCAGGCGCGCCTGGGCACCAAGCGCGCCCGCGAGCAGCGCGATGGCGACAAGCAGCGCGAGCGGTGGCCGGGCGGCGAGCACGCCCGCCGCGAGCGCGCACAGCAGGACGACGGGCGGCGCGGCGTGCGAGCCGACCAGCAGTCCCGCGACGAGTGCCGCGAGGACGAGGTGGCGCGGGTGGGCGTGCAGCACGTCGAGCGCGGCGGGCCCGGCCGCGTGCGTGCGCTGAAGCGCTGCACGCGTGGGCGTTGCGGCACGGGCGGCGAGGCGACTCACTGCCCGAGCTGAGCGCGGATCGCGGCGAGCTTCGCCTCGCCGATGCCGCTCACCTCGTCGAGCTGATCGATCGACGAGAAGCCGCCGTGCTGCTCGCGGTACGCGACGATCTTGGCCGCCGTCGCGGGCCCGACGCCGTCAAGCTGCTCCAGCTCCTGCGCGGTGGCAGTGTTGAGGTCGAGCGCGAGCGGCGCGGACGGCGCGGCCGCGTCGTTCGGCGCCGCGGCCGGCGCCGTATGGGGCGCGCCACGCACCGGCACGACCACCTCTCCCCCGTCGACCACTCTCGCCGCGAGGTTGACGCCGACGCGGTCGGCGCGGCGTGTGAGGCCGCCGGCGCGGCGGACGGCGTCGTACGCGCGCGCTCCGGCCGCGAGCCGGTAGACGCCCGGGCGACGCACCGCGCCCTTGACGTCGACGACGAGCCGGCCGGCAGACTCCGCGGGCTCGGCGCCAAGGCCGTCGGGGACGCCGGCGGCAGTCGTCGTCGCGACGGCTGACGCGTCCGCCGGAGGCGCGGCGGCGTCATTGCTGCTGTGCAGGAAGCGCGCGCCGATCAGCAGGACGGCGACTGCGAGCGCGGCGTAGATCGCGAGTTGTGGCTTGGAGGGGGTGTCCGGCACGCACGCGACGGTATGGACGCCGCCATCGCGGCTCACGCGCGGTTCGCAACGAAAGGACGGAGCCGCGCGAGCGCGCGAGCGCTCAGGGGCTCGCGCTCGTCGCGGCGAGCGCGGCGAGGTCCTGCTGGAACGCGCGCTCGTGCGCAAGCACGCGATCACGGGCTTGCGTGTAGCTGGTGCGGTGCGCGGAGCGCGCCGCCGTCGCCAGCGCGGCGTAGGCGCGACCGGTCTGCTCCAGCTCGCCGACGAGGCGCAGCTGCTGGCCGGGAGCGCCGATCGTCCGGCTTCCCCGAGCGCGATCGGCGGCGTGCGCGTAGGCGGCGGCGAGACGATCCGCTGCTGCAGCCTGCCGCCGCCCCGTCGAGGCAGCCGCCAGCGCATGGCGCTCGCTCGCTCGCTCCCGATCAAGCTCCGCCACGATGCCCGCGAGCGCGCGCCGCGCTGAAGCGTCGCCGCCGAGCGCGGCGGTCTGCCCGCCGCTGAGCCGCAGTGTCGTGAGCGCGGCCGCGCACCGCGCACGCAGCGCGACAGGCGAGCCGGACGGCCCGAGGCAGGCGCCGAGCAGCGGACCGTCGCTCTCCTCGAGCACGTACACATCGGCGACGCGCTGCGCGTCGACCGCGACGTCGCGGTAGCGCCACGCGTCGTGAGCGCCCAACCGCACCGGCTCCGGCACGGCGTGTTCCAATCGCGCGAGCAGCGGCGCTGCGGTGCGCGTGACGACGAGCGCCATCGCACGCGACCCGCCGGGCGCATGGGCGGCGAGCAGCGGCGAGCCGATCAACGACGCGTCCTCGCCGGCACCACCGCGCAGCCAGCCTTGCGGCGCCTCGACGCTGAGGCCTGCGCCGGCGAGCGTCACCGGCGCGGGCGGCCTGGCCGGCGTGCTCGCCGACCCGGCGGCGATGCCGATCGCCGCCGCGACGCCCACGACGGCGGCCGGGATCGCGATCCCGACCCAGCGACGTCCGGGCATCGTCCATTCGCGCGGCGCCGCGGGACGGGCGGGACGCGCGCGCGGGGCGCGAGCGCGTGCGACGCCGGCGCTGCCGCGCCACGGATCGACGCCGACCGCGTCGCCGAGCGCGTCCACGAACGCCGCGGGCGTCGGATACCGCTCCGCCGGGCTGTGGGCGAGGCCACGGCGGAGCACCTGCTCGAGCCGCGCAGGCAGCGATGTCGAGGCGAGGTCGTGCGGTGGGCGGTGGAGCGCGGCGGCGGCGATCGACGCCAGTGCATACGTCATCGTCGCGGCGCTCGCAGATCCCTCGCCCGGATGGGTGCCGCGGATGCCCTGCGCGCGTTCGGAGATCGCAACGGCGCGCTCGGGCGCGACGTGATCGAGGTCGATGCACGCGTGCGCGAGCTTGCCGCCCGGCAAGCCGACGTCGGCGAGCAGTCGTGCCCGCTCGCCGACGAGCAGGATGTCCGCGGGACTGATGTCGACGGGCGGCACGCCGGCGCGTTCGAGCGCAGCGAGCGCGCCGGTGACGTCGGCGCACATCGCGACCGCCACCTCAGGGGTCAGCGGCTCGCGGGCGATCCGTTGCGACAGCGAGTCGGCGTCCGGGCAGTCGAACGTCAGGCGCGGCCAGATGTCGAGCGCGATCTGCCGGATCCGCACCAGCCGCGCGTCTGCGGCGTAGGCGACCTGCGAGGCGGCCAACTCGAGCGTGTGCCATTCCTCCAGCTTCGGCAGGCCCGGGTAGAGCCGCAGCAGCGTCTGGCTGCCGTCGTCGTCGTCCTCGGCGAGCCACAGTCCGGCCTCGCCGCGCGCTGCCAGCAGCTCGCGCAACCGGAGCGTCCCGAAGCAATGGCCGGTCGCGCTGCGAGCGCTGCCGGACGGCTGTCTGTCCGTGCGATCCAGCACGGTCAGCCCGAATCGTCGAAGGTGAGCGGCTTCTTCGCCGGCGGGGGCTTGGGCTTCGGCGTCGGCGCTGGCGCAGGCGTAGGTGTGGGCTGCGGAGCGGGCGCGGGCGTCGCGGCGGGCACCTGGGGCGCCGGGGTCGCGACGGTGGACGGCGTCGTCTGCACGATCGGCACGGTCGGGGCAGGCGCGCGCCGCGGTCTGGGCACGATCAGCGCGGGCAGCGGGCTGACGCGACGCAGCGCGCCGATCGGCTCGTGCTTGAGCCGGAGCGCCGTCGGCGAGGCAGGTGCCGGCGCGGGCGGCACCGGCCCGTCGTGGGCGAGCGCGTACGCACCGCCGAACGCGGCGGCGGCGAGTGCCGCGCACGTCGCGACGGTCGCAAGGCTCAGTCGCTCGGGCATCGGCTTCCGCGGGTCGCGCCCGGCGCGAGGCACTGGTCGACCCGGCGGGGCGCCTTTCCGCGCACGATCGTGAAGCGCGTGTACTTGCCGATCCGGTCGGCGCGCCAGACCCGTACGACGATGACCGTGCCGCTGCGGTATGAGCGCGCGAGGGTCTTGAAGGCGATCGCGTCATGTCTGCCGACCGTTCCCGCGGCTCGCACGACGCGGCAACTCCGCGACCCGCGTCTGCCCTTGCCGCAGGCCGGTCTCACCGTGACCCGCACGAGCGCGCCCCGCGGGGCGCGCACCGACAGCAGTGTGACGCGCACTCCAGTCGAAGTCAGCTCGCCGGCGATCCGCACCACCGGGAACGGGCTCAACAGCTGCAGCACGCGCGGCGTGGGCGTAGGCGTCGTTCTGGGTGTGCCACCGGGCGCGTCCGGGACGGTGTCGACGGTGAACGCGCGGGTTGCGATCGTCTCGTTGCCCGCTCTGTCGGTCGCGCGCACGCGGAAGGTGTAGGCACCGTCGGCCAGCGGCGCGACGACGGCGTGCGCGCTCGTGCCGGTGCACGGGCCGAAGGCCGGGGTTCCCTGGTCGATCGAGCATGCGACCGTCGACCCCGTCTCGGCGGCGAACTGGAACAGCGGCGTGCTGTCGTTCGTGACGCCGTCCGGGCCGAGGGTGATCGACAGCGTTGGCGGGGTCGTGTCGATCGTGATGTCGCGCGAGTCGCTCGCCTCGTTGCCGACCGCGTCCGTGACTCTCACGCGGAACGTCCATCTGCCCTCCGACAGCGGCGCGACCGGCGTGTAGGGGCTCGTGCACGGCTGGTAGGCGGGCGTCCCCTGGTCAATCGAGCACTCCGCGCTCACCCCCGCCTCGGTGGTGAACGCGAACGTCGGCGTGGTGTCGTTGGTCGGGTCCGGCGGACCGGGGTCGATCGAGAGCGAGGGCGCCTGACTATCGACCGTGAAGTCGCGCGTGTCGCCGTCCTGGTTCCCCGCGCTGTCGGTCGCGCGCACGCGGAAGGTGTATCTGCCGTCGGACAGCGGCGTGGTCGGCGTGTACGGGCCCGTCGGGCAGGACACCCACACCGCCGTTCCTCTGTCGATCGAGCACTCGACGCTCGCGAGGTTCGTATCCGTGGCCGTGAAGCCGAACGACGGCGTCCCGCTTCTCGTGATCGTCGGCCCGGAGGTCACGCTGACCGCGGGTCTGATCGTGTCGATCGTGAAGTCCAGGTCGTCGGTCGACGCGTTGCCGAGCGCGTCGCTCGCCTGCACATGGAAGGTGTGTCTCCCATCGGAGAGCGGCGCCGACGTGTAGGGGCTCGCACATCTCGCCGGCGTCCCCAGATCGATCGAGCACACGACCGTGCTCGCATCGCCACCGACCGCGAACGTGAACGACGGCGTCGCGTCATTCGCCGGCCCCGCCTGCCCAGAGTCGATCGACAACGCCGGCCCCGTCGTGTCAACCGTGAAGTCGAGATCGTCGGTCGACGTGTTGCCGAGCGCGTCGCTCGCCTGCACGTGGAACGTGTGTCTCCCATCCGCAAGCGCAGTCCCCGCCGTGAACGGGCTGCTGCACGACACCGGCACGTCCTGATCGATCGAACACACGACCGTGCTCGCATCCCCACCGACCGCGAACGTGAAGGACGGCGTCGTGACGTTCGTCGGGCCCGCCTGCCCCGAGTCGATCGACAACGTGGGCCCCGTCGTGTCAACCGTGAAGTCCTGCGTGACGACGGTGTCCGGATCGACCCCGTCGCTCGCATCGACCCGGAAGGTGTAGGCGCCGTCAGCCAGCGGCGCGGCCGGCGAGTACGTCGCCAAGCCCAAGCACGGCATCCACGCCTCCGTGCCCGGCCCCTGATCGATCGAGCACACGGCTGACGTCGCGGTCCCGTCGACCGTGAACCCGAACACCGGCATGTTGTCGCTCGTCGGCCCGGACGGACCGGAGTCGATCGTCACCGCGGGTGCGGCCGACGCCACGGCGGCGAACGTGAGGATGAGCCCGAGCGCCAGCGCCGCCGCGACGATCGCGCGCAGGTGGACCGTCGAGCTGCGTGGCGCCTTGCGCGTCGAATGCACGAATGAGCGACCTGGAACGGGAGCTGAGCGGAGTCACTTTAGCGCAGGTTGCGACACCAAACCCGTGCATCAGGCTGCGGCCGGACCCGTCCGACCGCCCGCTCAGCGCACGACGAGATTCACGAGCTTGCCGGGCACGACGATCGCCTTCACGACCTCGTGACCGTCGACGTGCGCCTGCACGTTCGGCCGCGCGCGTGCGAGCGCCTCGAGCTCCTCGCGCGAGGCGGACGCCGGCGCCGGCACGCGGTCGCGCACCTTGCCGTTGACCTGGCAGACGAGCTCGAACGTGTCCGACTCCAGCAGTGCCGGATCCGGCGTCGGCCATGGCTGCTCCCACGCGCGTCCGCCGGTCGTCAGCTCGTAGACCTCGCTCGCCGTGTGCGGCGCGAACGGGAACACGAGCGACGCGGCGGCGGCGGTCGCGAAGCGCTGCACCTCCGCCGACGCCGACTCACGGTGGCGGTAGACCTCGTTGACCAGCTCCATCACCGCCGCGATCGCGGTGTTGAAGGCGAAGCGGCCGGCCATGTCGTTCGTGACCTTCTCGATCGCCCAGTGCGCCTTGCGCATCACCGCGAGGTCGGCGCCGTCGACGGGCGCGCCGTCCGGCGGCAACTCGCCGGCGCCGAGCTCCGCGCCGAGCCGCCACAGGCGTGCGAGGAAGCGGTGCACGCCCTCCACCCCCTCGTCCGACCAGTCGGCATCCTGGTCGGGCGGGCCGATGAAGAGGATGTAGCAGCGGGCCGTGTCGGCGCCGTATCTGTCGACGTACGTCGCCGGGCTGATCACGTTGCCCTTCGACTTGGACATCTTCGCGCCGTCGCGCGTGATCATCCCCTGCGTGAAGAGCGCCTGGAACGGCTCCTGCGCGTCGAGCAACTCCATGTCCGCGAACGCCTTCGTGAAGAAGCGCGCGTACAGCAGGTGCAGGATCGCGTGCTCGACGCCGCCGATGTACTGATCGACCGGCATCCACTCGGCGAGCACTCTGCGGTCCCACGGCTCCGCATCGTTGTTCGCGTCGCAGTAGCGCAGGAAGTACCAGGAGGAGTCAACGAACGTGTCGAGCGTGTCGGTGTCGCGCTTGGCGGGGCCGCCACAGGAAGGGCAGTCGACGTTCACCCATGCGTCGACCGCGGCGAGCGGTGACTTGCCTCTCGGCTTGTAGTCGGTCACGTCCGGCAGCTCGACCGGGAGCTGGTCCTCCGGTACGGGCACGATCCCGCAGCTCGGGCAGTGGACGATCGGGATCGGGCAGCCCCAGTAGCGCTGGCGCGAGACGAGCCAGTCGCGCAGCCGGTAGTTGACGGAGGCGTGCCCCTTCCCCTCGCGGTCGAGCCACGCGACGATCGCCTCGAGCGCCTCGCGGTTGGGCCGACCGTCGAAGTCGGGGTGGGAGTTCACGAGCGGGCCGTCGCCCGTGTATGGCAGCTCGCCGCCCTCCGGGTCCTCGATCACGCGCTTGATCGGCAGGTCGTACGCCTTGGCGAACGCGAAGTCGCGCTCGTCGTGGCCGGGCACGGCCATGATCGCGCCCGTGCCGTACTCCATCAGCACGTAGTCGGCGACGTACATCGGGATCTGCTCGCCGTTGACCGGGTTCGTGACGGTGCGGCCGAGCGCAACGCCCGTCTTCGTCTTGTCGACGTCGCCGCGCTCCTCGTTCGACTCCGTCAGCGCGTGATTGACGTAGTCGCGGACGGCCTGCTCTCTGTCGGTGCCCTCGACAAGCTTCAGCACGTCCGGATGCTCGGGCGCCATCACGAAGAACGTCGCGCCGAACAGCGTGTCGGGACGCGTCGTAAAGACGGGGTAGTCGATCCCCAGCTCGTCGCAGCGGAACGTCACCTCGGCGCCCTCGGAGCGGCCGATCCAGTTGCGCTGCATGACCTTGACGTTGCCCGGCCAGTCGATCCCATCGAGGTCGTCGAGCAGGCGGTCGGCGTAGTCGGTGATGCGGAAGAACCACTGCTCAAGCTGGCGCGCCTCGACGGTCGCGCCGCAGCGCTCGCAGGTCCCCTCGGCCGTGACCTGCTCGTTCGCGAGCACGGTCTGGTCGTTCGGGCACCACTTGACGGCGGCCTCCTTGCGATAGGCAAGGCCGCGCTCGTAGAGCTTCAGGAACAGCCACTGCGTCCACTTGTAGTAACGGGGTTCGTGCGTGCCGAACTCGCGCGTCCAGTCGATCGAGATGCCCCACTGGCGGAACTGGCGCTGGAAGGAGGCGATCGAGGCTGCCGTCGAGTCGCGCGGGTGCTCACCCGTTCTGATCGCGTGGTTCTCCGCCGGCAGGCCGAACGCGTCGTAGCCCATCGGGTGCAGGACGCGGCGGCCGATGCGGCGGTTGAAGTGCGCGACCGCGTCGCCGAGCGAGTAGTTCTTCAGGTGGCCCATGTGCGGCTCGCCGCTCGGGTAGGGCAGCATCTCGAGGACGTAGTAGGAGTCGCGGCCGTCGGGGTCGTTGGAGACCTCCCACGTGCGCTCGCGCGCCCACACGTCCTGCCACTTCGGCTCGATCGCCTTGGGGTCGTACCGCAGCTCGCTCATCGGCCGAGGAGGTTATCGGGCAGCCGTCCGGCGACGGCCCGTCCCGGCTACGCTCGATCGATGCGGCGGCTGTTCCTCCTCGTCGGGTCGATCGTGTTCGTCGACCTCATGTTCTTCGCGGCGATCACGCCGCTGCTGCCGTGGTACGCGGACCGCTTCGACCTCGGCAAGACCGGCGCCGGGCTGCTCGCCGGCGCCTACGCCGCCGGAACGCTGCTGGGCGCGCTGCCGAGCGGCTGGCTGACGGCGCGGCTCGGCAGCCGCAGGACGATGCTGATCGGGCTCGCGATGACGTCGGCGGCGAGCTTCGGCTTCGCGTTCGGGCACACGATCGCGCTGCTCGACGCGATGCGCTTCCTGCAAGGCGTCGGCGGCGCGTGCACATGGGCCGCCGGCTTCGGCTGGCTGCTGTCGCTGGCGGCGCCGGAGGATCGCGGCAAGACGATTGGCAAGGCGATGAGCGCGGCGCTGGTCGGCCTTTTGATGGGGCCGGCGCTTGGTGCGCTCGCGCGCGAGATCGGGCCCGAGCTGCCGTTCAGCGCGGTCGGCGTGCTGGCGATCGTGCTGGCCGTGACGGCGCTGCGACTCGACGCGCCGCCGTCGGGCGGCGTCGTCAGCGAGCGGCCGCTGCGGACGTCGCTCGGCGACGCGCCGGTGCGGCTCGCGATGTGGCTGGTCGCCGTGCCGGCGCTCGGGTTCGGCGCGGTCGAGGTGCTCGTGCCGTTGGCGCTCGATCGGCTCGGCGCGACGAGCATCGCGATCGCCGGCACGTTCGTCGCGGCGTCGGCGATCGAGGCGGTCGCGCAGGTGCTCGTAGGCCGGGCGACGGACCGGCACGGACGCCTGTGGCCGATGCGCCTGTGTCTCGCCGGGGCGCTCGCGTTCCTGCTGGTGCTGCCGCTGCCCGACGTCGCGTGGCTGCTCGCGGGCGTGACGGTCGTCGGCAGCGTGGTGATGGGCGCTGTCAACACGCCGGCGATGGCGCTGCTGTCGGACAACGTCGAGGCGGCCGGGGTCGAGCAGGGCTTCGGCTTCGCGCTCGTGAACCTCGTGTGGGCGAGCGGGCAGGTGATCGGGACGGTCGCCGGCGCCGGCGTCGCAGAGGCGACCAGCGACACGGTCACGTACCTGCTGCTCGCGTCGGTGTGCGCGGCGACGCTGGGCCTGCTCGCACGCCGGCCCGTGAGCCGCCCGGCCCTGGCCGGCGAGCGAGCGTGAGGCGGGCGCGCGTGCCGGGCGTGAGGTCCGGCGCGCCGGCCGGTACACTTGTCAGCGACCTGGGGCTATAGCTCAGCTGGGAGAGCGTCGCGCTGGCAGCGCGAAGGTCGTCGGTTCGAGCCCGACTAGCTCCATCGGACGGAAGCCCTGCGGATGCGGGGCTTTCGGCGTTTTGGGGGCGTGGGTGCAGTTGCTCGGTGCTGGAGGGAGTACCAGTGGGGAGTACCAAACTCGCACACACCAGTTGCACGGGACCGGTCGCTATCGCCAGACTGGCCCGATAACAAAGCGCGCCGACCACATGCGGAGTGCTGGCCGAGTAGATGTGCCGCTCGCCCGGTTCCAAGGCGGGTCTTGCCCGGCCGCCAGAGCGGCGTGGAGATCAGTGCTTTGCTTGTCTCGGGTGGCGCAAACGGGCACCACGTGACGTCTCGCGGTTCTAGGCTATCCGAGGCCAAAGCCACGCCAGGATGACCTCGACAGTCAGAGGTTCATGGCCAAGTGCCGTCGTAGCCCTCCTCGGACGTAGCGTTTAGCGCCGCAGTTGGGCCTGCAGTCGCTCAGCTGCGGATCCGGGAGGGGTCTGGCGACCTGCCGATCGTGCCTGCGCCCGGCCCTAGTATCTGGACTGATGAGTGAGCCTCCCAAGGGTTCGGGGCGTGGTCCCGCGAACGACGACGGCTTGGCTGCTATCGCGTTGGGAATCGCGATCGTGGCCGTGGTGATCGTCGCCCATCAAGATGTCATCCCCGTCCTCGTGATGCCATTGCTCGTCGGCTTCTTCATCCTTTCCACCGACCGCTGGGCAACTAAGCGACGCAGCGAGCAGCGGCTGATCCTGGTCTGAGAATGCCCGCGCTCGTTCGTCGGCTGCTTACGAGGCATCCCTGGGAGCAACGGCGCGCCGAGCGGCAGGTCTCCCATCGTCGAGTCGGCAAGCTGAGGATCGAATACATGAATTTGCTGACAGCAACCGGCTGCCTGCTGGCGTTCGGTTCGGCGCTGACCTTGAGCACCTCGGTATCTGGTGTCTCTGGGACTCATAGCGGGCCGTCGTCCCTCCTCGTCAAGACCGCGGTCGCCTGCGGCGTAGGCCTCATCGCGCTCTACGGTCTCTCGCGAAATGGCATGACGCTGCTGCGGAGATGGACCCCGCTCTTGCTGATCGGATCGTTCGTGCTGATGACCGTGGTGCTCGTTCCCGGCCTCGGAGGCGAATCGCAAGGATCGCGCCGGTGGCTGGGCATCGGCGGCTTTCGCATCGAGCCGGCGAAGTTGATGATGCTCGCCGTCATCGGATATGCGGCCGGCTTCCTCGCTGCCCACCCGAGGCGCGTGCAGACGTTCCGTGGGATGGTCACACCCCTGGTCGTGGTGACCGGTGCGGCAGCGCTGCTCATCGCCGCAGAGCCCAACCCGGGTGCAGCCGTGGTGCTCTGTCTCACCATCGCAGCCATGCTGGTCGTGGTCGGGGACCCCCCTCCGGTTCCTCGGGTATCTGCTGCTCGCAGTCGTACTGACGCTCGCGGTCGCGCTGTTGATCTCTCCTCCTAAGCTGGCCTATCTCACAGCGTTCCTCGATCCTTGGATGCACTCACCGGAGACCGGCCTGCAAGCGATCCAGAGTCAGCTTGCATTCGGCACGGGTGGGCTGTTCGGTACGGGCTTGGGCCATCCGACCGACGCCCTGCTCCAACTGCCGGAGACGAACACCACATTCATTCTCGCCGTCATCGCTGAGGAGCTGGGACTCGTGGGCGTCCTGTCGGTGTTCATGCTGTACGGGCTGATCGCTTGGTCAGGACTTCGCATCGCGCGCGCAGCAACCCCTCCCTATGCCAAGCTGCTCGCGAGTGGACTCGTATCGTTGATCATGGTGAGCGCGATGATCAACGCGTTTGTGGCGCTCGGACTTGCGCCGGTCGTCGGCGTGCCGCTCCCGCTTGTCTCCTACGGACCGTCAGACGTCTTGGTCACACTGATAGCGATCGGCCTGATCCTCAATGTCGGCCGAGCCGAGGGTTTGCGCCTCGTCACCGCCTAGGATCGGCACGCCTCACACCGCTCGCCCATCAGTCAAGCGACCAATCATGCCGCGTGCGTCGCAGACGGTTTCTCGCCTTCTTTCGTCGCCAGCAGGACGGCGACCTGGGTTACTCCCTCGTCGGCAGTGTGGCGTTCGCGCGTCTGCAACCCCAGCTCGCCGACGCGCACGAGATAGTCCGCCGTCAGCTTCCGCAACTCCGAGAGCGCTTGCGCATCGAGCCGGACCGTGAGGTCACCTCTGCCGTTCTGACGCTCGAAGTCCGTCACGAGCAGCTCGGCGCGCGTCCCCCACACGAGGGCTGCGACTCGATCGCGGTCAGTGAGTTGGTAGTGATGCGCGACCGCACCTCGGCGCTGTGTCCTTCCCGCGAGCCTGACGATGCCGCGGGCGGCGAGGAAGCGCACGTGGTAGCTGACCGTGGTGAGTGGGAGGCTGAGCGCTCTGGCGATGTCGCTTGGTGTCGCCGTCCCGGTCGCGAGGAAGCGGCGCATGATCTCGACGCGGCAGGGGTGCCCGACTGCGTGTAGCCAGTCGCCCTCCGACGGCCGCGCGATCAACGCAGACAGGCCGCGCGCGCGGCGATCGGAACGACATGGGGGTACCCGCCGATCCCGGCCCGGGAGGCACTCTCGTGCGGCCGGGACCGGCGGGCGTCATGCACGGGGATGGGTACGCGCACAGAGTGATGGCGCCGCGAGCGCACGACCGGACGCGCGCGACCCCGGACGCCACAGGGGACCGTGGGCGCCGGGGCCGCGGAGCGTCCGCGATGTCCCGGCGTGCGCTTCTGCGACCTCGTCGTTTGGGGGAAACGCGAGGCAAGCGGCACGCGGTACGGGCGTGTGGGGGAATTCGGCCCGTGGGACGCTCGCAGCACCATCGCGAGCAACCCTGACGCTCTGGCTTCCGGCTGCCTAGTTCGCGCCGGTATACCGCTTCGGTACATCGCCGCCGGCAAATAGCCGCTGTCGTTTGCGACACCGTGCGGCCGTGATCTAGGGTGCGGTGACGGTCACTGTCCGGGGATGGCGGGAGTGGTGAGCAAAGCTGCACCGAGCGGGGTCGTTGCGAGAGTGACGTTGGCGACGATCGTCGTCGCTCCGGAGCCCCTCACTCGCTACGCGATCGGCCGCACCGTCGAGACGCGTTTCGGCGCTGCGAGCGGAGTCATGCGCACCCGCTTGCAGCACGCGTACGACCTCGTGCCGAAGCTGAGAGACGCCGGCTTGGTGAGAGTCGTCGGAACAGTTCCGACTCGCCCCGGCAAGGAACCCACGCGCCTCTACGCCGCGACTCAGGCCGGTGTGGCGGACTGGCGCGAATGGCTCGCCGGTCCGATCACGATGCCCGACGCGATGACGAGAGCGCTGTCGCGCCTGTACGCGGTGCGCAGAGGCGACTTCGCGACGATGCTCGCGATCATCGACCGCTACGAGGCGACGTTGCAGGCGATCGTCCAGCAGGCGTCGGATCCCGGCGACCCCGCCGACGTCGCGGATCGCATCGGCCTGCTGTGGAACAGACGCGAGTTGGTCGCGCAGCTCCAGTGGTGCCAGCATGCGCGCGACGTCATCTACGAAGAGATGTCGGTGAGGGATCCGCGATGACCCTGCTCGCCCTCTCCGCCGTGTCGCTGCGCTACCCGACGCTCACCGCGCTGGCCGACGTCTCGCTCGAGGTCGTCGCCGGCGAGCTGGTCGTCGTGTGGGGTCCGGCGCGCTCCGGCCGCACGACGCTGCTGGAGGTCGCTGCGGGCTTGCGCAAGCCCGACAGCGGCACGGTCACGTTCGCGGGCAGGTCGCCGCGCGCGAGCCTCGGCCGGCACGAGGGCTTCGCGGTCGTGCCGAGCACGGAAGCGGCGTTGCTCGGCGCCGAGAAGCTCGTGATCGACCAGGTCGCGTTTCCGGCGCTGCGCGTGATGTCGCGCTGGCACGCGCAGTCCGCGGCCGACGCTGCCTTGCGCCGCTGCGGCGTCGAGGACCTCGGGCAGACCCCGATGTCTGCGCTCTCGCATGCCGAGCGGATCCGCGTCGTGCTCGCCCGGGCTCTGGTGCGCGAGCCGCGCCTCGTGCTCATGGACGAGCCGACCGCCGGCCTGTCGCACACCGAGGCCGAGCGGTTCCTCAGGCTCGTGCAGTCGCTCGTGCGCGATGGCGTCGCCGTGCTGATGACCGATGACGCCGAGGGATCGGCGCTCGTGCCGGGCGCGCGCGTGCTGACGATGCAGAGGGGCACGCTGCGCGGCGCGAGCCCGTCCCCGCCGGCGGAAGTCATCCCGCTGGAGCAGCGGCGCGCCGAGCCGGGCGCATGACGCTTCGACTGGAGCGCGTCTCGCGGCACTTCAGCGTCGGCGGCGAGACCGTGCGCGCGGTCGACGACGTCTCGCTCCAGATCGAGCGCGGAGAGCTGATCGCGCTCTACGGACCGAGCGGCTCCGGCAAGTCGACGCTGCTGCTGATCGCCGCCGGACTGGACGTGCCGGACCACGGCGCGGTGAGCTGGGACGGTGAGCCGGTGCCGCTGCGCGGGCGCGCCGCTGATCGCTGGCGGCGCGAGACGCTCGGCGTCGTGCTCCAGCAACCGCAGCTCGTCGAGGGCGTGCCGCTGCACCGCAGCGCGGGCCTGCGGCTTGAGGCGCGCGGCGTGCGCCGCTCCAAGGCGCGGCTCGACGGGGTGCGTGCGCTGAGAGAGGTCGGCCTCGGCAATCGACTTGACCATCGGCCGGACCAGCTGTCAATCGGGCAGCGGCAGCGCGCCGCCATCGCGAGAGCGCTGACGACCGACCCGGAGCTGATCCTCGCCGACGAGCCGACCGGCAACCTCGACTCGCACACGAGTGGCGAGATCGTGGATCTGCTCGACCGGCTCGCGCATCAGCGCGAGCGTGCGGTCCTGATCGTCACGCACGATCCGCAGCTTGCGCACCGAGCCGACCGGGTGCTGCGGCTCGACGACGGGCGCTTGGCGGAAGTGGACACCAACCTGGCTCCGATGCCATGAGCGACGAACCGCTGCCCCGCAAGGTTGCGCGCGCCGAGCGGTCGGTCTGGATCCGCCCCGGCACGCTGCTCACGCTCTACGCCGGCCGGCTTCGGCGGCAGTGGCTGCAGGAGCTGCTCGCCGCCGCCGGCATCGCGACCGGGGTGATGCTCGTGTTCGGCGTGCTCGCCGCGAACACGAGCATCAAGACATCGGCGCGAGAGGTCGCGAGGGGCATCGCCGGGCGGGCGCAGCTGCAACTGCGGGGGATCGGCGCCGAAGGGTTCAACGTCCACATCGTCGACAGAGTGCGCGCCGCGCCCGGCGTACAGGCGGCAGCGGCCGTCCTCCAGACGCACGCCACGCTGCGGTACGGCGGTCGGCAGGTCGGCATCGAGCTCGTCGGCTTGGACGACGCCTATACGAGGCTCGGTGGCGTGACCTCGCGGCCGGCGATGTTCGGACTGTTCCGGCTGCCCGGTATCTACCTCTCCGCGAATGCAGGCGAGGCGCTCGGGATCCAAGTCGGCGAGGCACCCTCGCGACCGGTCACGGTCGCGGTGCGAGGACGCGCGCGTCCGGTCCCGGTCATCGGCGTGCTCGGAAGGAGCGAGATCGGGGCGCTGGCCGGCACGCTCATCTCCTCCACCTCGCTTCTTCGAGCGCAACGTCTGGCCGGCTTGCCAGGCCGAGCGACACGGATCCTCGTCGTCGCCAGACCCGGACAGGAGAATCGTGCGCGCGCGTCGGTCGAGCAGATCTCGCGCGCCGAGGGACTGCAGACGAGCACGATCGACGACGAGCTGCGCGCGCTCGCCGTCGCGACCGCGCCGAACGATCAGTCCACGACGCTGTTCGCGGCCATCGCCGCGATCGTCGGTCTGCTGCTCACGGGCATGGCGATGCTGTTGACGGTGCCAGAGCGCCGGCGCGAACTCGCGCGCATGCGCATCGTCGCCGGGTTCACCGCACGCCAGGCCGCACAGGTGCTGCTGTCGCAAGCGCTGCTGCTCGGCCTGTTCGCCTCGGGGGTCGGGGTGATCGCCGGCTACCTGATCGCGCGCAGCTCTGCGCAGGCGCCGCCTGGGTACCTCGCGTTCGCGTTTCCGCTGGGCTCCGGCGTCGACGTGCAGGCGTGGATGGTCGTCACGGCGATCGTCGGCGGTACCGTCTGCACCTGCATCGCCGCCGCCACGCCGTTGGCGGACCTTCAGGCCGGGCGCGCGCTCAACGCGATCTTCGGCACGGCCAGTCATCCCGGGCAGAGCATCTCCCCCTCGGTCCGCTGGCGGCTCGCGCTCGCTGCGGCGGTGCTCGTGCTGGCCGCCTCCGCGATGGTCGCGCTGTGGCCGGCGACGACGCTGCTGGCGGTCGGAGCGCTGATCGTGGCGACGCTGCTGGCGATGCCGGCGATGGTCGCGGGAGTCCTTACGGTCGCCGACCAGCTGGAGCGCGTCGATCGCGCGCCGCCGCTCGTGATCCCGGTCGGAGCGCTGCGTGCCGCGCCGGTCCGCTCGCTTGCGCTCGCCGCGACCTGCGCCGTCGCCGTCACGGGTGCGCTCGCGATCGGCGGGGCCCGCGACGATCTCCTGCACGGCCTGGATCAGAGCGAGTACTACGGCACCGCCGACATCTGGATCAGCCAGCAGGACGACGCGCTCGGCCTCGAGCCGTTCCGACCGCCTGCCGGCATCGAGGCGATCCCCGGCGTGGCGGCCGTTCGTCGGTACACGGGTGGACTGCTCGACATCGGGGACCGGCGCGCCTGGGTCGTCGCCCATCCGGCGCAGGACTCGATGATGTTCCCGCCGTCGCAGGTGCACGAGGGCAACTACGCAACCGCCAACGCGCGTCTGCGCACAGGCGGTTGGGTGACCGTCTCCGACCGGATCGCGCAGGAGCAGGGCGGCATCTCCCCCGGCGGCAGGATCACCCTGCCCACGCCGACCGGCCTGCACACGTACCGTGTCGCCGCGATCACGACAAACCTCGGATGGGGACCTGGCGCCATCGCGATGAGCGCCGAGGACTACCGCCGCGACTGGGCGAGCGACGCACCCACCGCCCTGGAGGTCGACGTCAGACCGGGCGCCTCCCCCGCGCGTGTTGCCGGCGACATCCGGGCTGCGCTCGGCCCGGCGACAGGGCTGGAGGTCAAGACGACGCCGCAGGCGATCGACGACGCGGCGGGCATCGTTCGCGACGGCCTCGCGCGCCTCCGACAGATCTCGACGCTTCTGCTGATCGCAGCCGCGGCTGCGATCGCGGTCGCGATGATCGCGACGATCCGCGACCGCCGTCCGCAGCTCGCCGCCTACGCGATCGAGGGCTGGAGCCGTGCCGCGCTCTGGCGAGCGTTGATGGCCGAGACGGCGATGATCCTGTTCTCCGGCTGCATCGCGGGCATCGTGGCTGGCACGTACGGCCACTACCTCGGCGGTCGCTGGCTGGAGCGAACGACCTCATTCCCTGCCCCCTGGTCGTGGTCGCTCGGAGCGGTGCTGCCGGTCTGCGCGCTGCTGGCCGGCGTCGCGCTGCTCATGACAGCAGTGCCGGGGTGGTTCGCCGCGCAGCCGGGCGGGCGGCTCGCGATCGAACGGCGCTGACGCACACCGAGTTCCGGGGGTGACAGCGGGCGCTGGGCGATCATCGCGCCATGTTCGCCACGCTCAAAACTCTTGCGACACTCAGCGATTACGGAGTGTCGATCGTTCCGCGCGCTCGCCGGGAGATCCGAAGATGGGCAGCCGCCGCCGCGGCGATCCCCGACCCGGTGCTCCGCAGCCACGCGACACACGCCATCCTCGTCGACGGTCGCAACGCGGAGGCCGTCGCTGCATTGGCCGCCACCGCTCCTCGCCGGCGGCGCCGCACCACGATCGAGCTGCTCGTCGCGTACCAGCTCCTCGTGGACTATGTGGACACTCTTGGTGAGCGCCTCTGCGCCGACGAGCTTCGGCACGGACTGAGGCTCGACATGGCGCTCGTCTCGGCCATCCGCCCGCCGTCGTCACCCGTCGACCTGGACCCGCTCGGCGACGACGGCGGCTATCTCATCGCACTCGTGACGACCTGCCGCGGTCGGTTCCGGCAACTCCCGACAGCGGAGATCGTCGCGCGGGAAGCTGAGGTAGCGGCTACACGCTGCGCAGAGGCACTCGCGTACACGCACACAGCCACGCAGAGCGGGACGCTCGGCGAGCTTCGGGATTGGGCCGCAGAACAGGACATGGCTGCTGACTACTCGTGGTGGGAGATCGCCGCCGGCGGCAACTCCAGCATCGCGATTCTGGCGCTGCTCGCCGCCGCCGCCGATCCGCTGACGACGCGTCGCGACGCCTTGGCGCTCGCGTCCGCGTACTGGCCCCATCTCTGCGTGATGTCGACGATGCTCGACAGCCTCGCCGACTACGAGCGCGACCAAGTGAGCGGCGAGTTCTCGTTCGTGTCGCACTATCCCGACGCCCGCGCGGCGCGCGACGGACTGAGCTGCGCGACGCAGCGTTCGCTCGTCGCGGTCAAGCCGCTGCGCCGCAGTCACGCGCACACGATGATCGTCTGGGGCGTCGCCGGCTACTACGCCGCACACGCGACGCCCAACACGCTCGCGGCCGAGGTCGCGCCGGATGTCGTCGACCAGCTCGGCCGCGGGGCGACACCGATTGTCCTCGCGCTCCGTGCGCGACACCGACGCTCCTGCTGCACTCGTCCCGTTCGATCCCGTTCGGCACCTTTCCTTACTCAGACCGAAGGTTCGGTGGGCTCGACCACAAATCGCCATGGGACGGGCGATTCTGCCTGACCGAACCGCGAGCCTCGTTTTCGAGCGGAAGTTCTGTCAGCTACCGGTAAGACGCGAGCCGCCTGAGTCCGGGCGGACAGTCGGATTCGCTGGTCGCTTCACCGTCGCGTCACTCAAACGGGAGGACTACACGACCATCGCCGACCTCGAATCCCGCTATGCCGATCTCAGCCTCGGCCTCGCGGACTGCGCGCTGGTCGTGCTCGCCCATCGCTATGAGACAACGCGCATCCTCAGCTTCGACGAGCGCCATTTCCGCACCGTGACGCCGCTCGGCGGCGGCAGCTTCACACTGCTTCCAGCCGACGGGTAGGGCTCAGACCACGACCGGCGTCGCCATGACCGGGTGGTTTGTACGGCGCCCCGTTCTCTCTACTCCGGAAACCGCTCCCCTCGTAGAGAGGTCATTCTCGGCGGACTTGCCGTACGAGTGTCGTTCGATGACGGCTTGCTGCCTGATGTGCGGACAGCTCAGCCGTCGAGGCGCTCAGTCGCCTGGCCTGTGATCTGCGCGATGAGGTCGAAGTCCTTGTCCTGGTGCAAGACGACGAGACCGGCGCGTTCGGCGATGGCTGCGATGAGGAGATCGGGGACTGACGGCGCGCGGTGGTGACCGCGATCAGCAAGCAGCGTGAGCACCTCCACAGCGCGCTCTTCCGCAGCAGGGGTTGCGTACTCGACTGGCATCGACACGACCGGCGGCTCCCGGAGTCCTGCACGGAGGTCCTGTGGATCTCGCGCCGAGTAGCCGATTTCCAACAGCGTCACCGTCGCGACGCGGATCAGTCCTCGCTCGATCCGATCCGCCCACGCATCGGTGCGCGAGCTGTGGCCGAGCCGGACCAGCGCCGACTTGTCGATGAGCCAGCCGGGCGGCTCCCCTGTCGCCGCGCTCACGACCAGGCTCGGCGCATGACCTCGGGGTCTTCGAGGTCGGAGAAGCGAGCCGCGAACCGCTGAAGGTCCGCCGAGGTCACCGGCATCGACGGGCGGGTCGCGTCCTGATGCAACCGCCGCCGCAGATACTCCGTGCGCGAGAGCTTGAGCTGCGCCGCAAGCGCGTCGATGCGGGCAAGATCCTCCGCCGGCACGTCTCGAATCAGCACATCGGGCATGGGCCAGACGATATCAGCCGATATCACAGCCGCAAGCGCAACTGGCTACGCCCGAGGACATGGTTTGCGCGACGCCAAGTTCTCTCCATCGCGCAAACCGTCGATCCCATGCGACCGTGTCAGTCGAGGTTGAAGGCGGCGCGGATCGCGTCGCTGAGCGTCGGCTCCTGGTGGTCGAGCAGCACGCCGATCTGCTCGCCCAATGCCGTGGTGGGGATCGTGGTGACATTGTCGCAGCTGACCACCGAGGGCTCCGCAAGACCGTTCGAGGCGTTGACGGGCACCTCGGTCGAGAGGCCCCGGATCGTGGTGGTGATCGGCGCGATCGTCACCGTCGTCAGATGCGGACGCACCAACTCGCGTGTGAGGATCAGCACCGGCCGGACCTTGTCGAGCCGGGCGACGTGGATCGGGCGCATCAGGCCAAATCGGAAGACCGTCCGACCGCATGCTCCGCGAGCCCGCGCAGCTCTGGGTCCGAACCGGTCCGCGCCAGGATCTCGGCGTCGCGCGCGGCGATCGCACGTCGGCGCTCGCGCTCGAGCGCTCGCGAGACCACAGCCGCCCGACTGCGCTCCGTGCCGGACTGGACCAGTTCGTCCACGAACTCCACCAGCTCGTCGGAGAGCCGAACAGCGATCTGTTTGCTCATACCAAAACGGTACCAGCTTGGGATCAAGCCTCGATGCATGTGCGAGAGCAAGCCGGACGGGACCAGCGCCAGCCATGACAGGTTCACTGTCATGGGCCCGAACTGGTGGACCAGTTCGGGTTGCCCTTGACCGCGTGGCGGACTCGGTCGGCGAACTCATCGACCTTGTAGGCGGGTCCGCTGACCGAAAAGGTGAGGCGAACGCTGAACAAGCGGCGCGTTTCTTCGACGGTGCAGCCGAGGCCTCGCCGTTCCGCGAAGTCGAGAAGCGGCCCTTCGACGAGCGGCCGGTCGAGCCGTCCGACGAGACAGGACAGCACTCGCGTCTCCTGCCGGCCGGCCTCGCGCGCGCGGGCGTCGGCCAGCTCATGCTCCTCGCCGGCCAGCGGCGGATCGACTTGGCGCCACTCTCTGAGCCCCTCATCCCACCGACTGACGCGCATGTCCGCGCTGAGCCCGATGGCGCGCGCGACACGCTCGATCGTCAGGCGCGCCCCATCGATGCCGGATCTGCTGGGTGCGTAGACGAACAGCGCGTCGTCGCGGCGTGAGAGCCAGACCCCGAACGGCAGCAAGCCCCCGACCTCGCTTCCGAGAAACCGCTCGCGACCGCGCAGCCGCTCGAACACGTCCGCGACGCCATGCGGCACATCGAACGCCGCTCGCAGGCGCCACTCCCGATCGAGACTCGGCAGGTCCTCTATTCCCCACCCCGGCAAGAAGAACCACAGCACCCGCCGCAGCGCCGCACGCATCCGCGGAAGGTACCGGCGACTTGACAGACATCACTCCGGTTCGCGGCGCTGCGCGACGACCGCCGGCCTCTCAGGAATCGGCGTGCCAGCCGAGTGCGACGCGACGGGCGCGCGGCAACGCGCTCACGACCAAGTCATACGAGTCTTCGATCATGTCGCGCACAACGTCGTCGGGCAATGAGCCATCGACGACCACGGTGTTCCAGTGACGCTTGTTGAGGTGATAGCCGGGTAGCACCGCCGCGTGCGCCGCGCGCAGGGCTGCGGCAAGGCCCGGCTCGCACTTGACGCTCACTCGCAGCGAGTCCGCCGCCAACCGCGACAGGGCGAACATTCTCCCCGCGACCTTGAACACCGACGTCTCGGGGCCGAACGGGAACGTCTCCTGAGCTCCCGCAAACGACAGACAGTGATCGCGAAGTTCACCGGGGCCCATCGGCACAACGGTAATGGCGATGCCGCGGCGGCCCGACGACCGCGCGGCTCCCGCGGCGAGATCGTCGCCACGGGAGCCGTCGGTTCGGGGGGAGCCGAGATCAGCGGGCGGGTGGGATCAGGACGCGATTGATGACGTGGATCACGCCATTCGACGCCTTCACGTCAGGGGTGACGACGCGTGCCTTGTTGACGTACACGCGGCCGTCCTTCACGCGGATCCGCACGCTGGCGCCGTTGAGGGTCTGCGCCGAGTGCAACGTGACGACCTTTCTCGCGGTGAGCTTGCCGCTCACGACGTGGTAGAGCAGCACGCTGCGGAGCTTGGCGCGGTCGTGGCTCAACGCGCGAAGCGTGGACTTCGGGACCTTGGCGAACGCCGCGTCGGTCGGCGCGAAGACCGTGTACGGCCCCTTGCCGGACAGCGTCTTCGCGAGGCCGGCGGTCTTGACAAGGTGCACCAGCGTCTTGAACTGACCGGCAGCGCGAGCCGTCTCGACGATGTTGCGTTTGGGTGCGGTGCCGGCGGTCGCCGGAGCGATGCTCCCGATGATCATGAACGCCGCGACAGCGACGGCGATGACGGTCCGTTTCATGGCGTGTCCTTTCCGATGGAGGGCGGGTGGTCAGGCGGTGTCGGCCGCCGCCCGCGCGACGCGGTGGTTACGACGGGCATCGAGCAGCGACGCAGTGAGCACGACGGCGGAGATCCCGACGAGCCCGTAGACGATCCGGCTGGCGACGTTGGTCTGGCCGAAGTCCAAACCGAACAGCCACGCGACGAGGTCGAACTTCGCCACCGCGACGAGGCCCCCAGTTGAGACCGCCGACGATCACAAGGGCGGTGGCGATCGGAGTGAGCCTTTGCATTTTGCGTCCTCCCTTTGTAGAAGGTTTGTCTAAGGCTCAGCCTAGAGATATGGCGCATCTTGTCAAGTGTCTGTACAAGGTTTGTTATGCTGCTGACCATGACGGGCTACATGCGGATCGGGGAGCTGAGCCGCCGCACGGGAGTGGCACCCGAGTTGCTGCGAGCGTGGGAACGGCGCTACGCACTGCTGGAGCCGACCCGCTCTGACGGCGGCTACCGGCTCTACTCCGACGACGACCTGCTGCGCCTGCGCGCCATGCAGGCCCACCTGGCCGCCGGCCTGTCCGCGGCCGAGGCTGCCGCCCGCGCGCGCGCCGAGCCGGCGTCAGCGACGCCCGAGCAGGCCGGCATGACGCTGGCCGACCTGCGCCAGGCGCTGGATCGCTTCGACGACGCGGCGGCCCATGCCGTCGTCGACGAGGCGCTGGCGAGTCTCACGGTCGACGCCGTCTTGACCGAGCTGGTCCTGCCCTACCTCGCCGAGCTGGGGTCCCGGTGGAAGCGCGGCGAGGCGTCCGTGGCACAGGAGCACTTCGCCTCGAACCTGCTGCGCGGGCGGCTGCTCGGCCTTGCACGCGGGTGGGATCGCGGCGCCGGCCCGCGTGCCGTGCTGGCGTGCGCGCCCGGTGAGCTGCACGACCTGCCGCTGATCGCCTTCGGCCTCGCGCTGCGTACGCGCGGGTGGCGGATCACCTATCTCGGCGCCGACACGCCGGTCGCCACGGCGGCGGGCACGGCGCGTGCGCTGCCGTCCAACGCGCTCGTCGTCAGCGCGACCACACCGCGGCGCTTCGCCGCTTGCGCGGCCGACCTGGGGAGCGCCGCCGACGACGTGCCGCTCGCGATCGCCGGCGCCGGGGCCACGCCGGCGCTCGCCGCGCGGCTTGGCGCACAGCACCTCGACGGCGACCCGGTGACCGAGGCCGAGCGGCTCACGCGCCGGACCGACGCTGCGCGCGATGGCCGCGCGCGCCGGTATAACTAGCCCCGCATGATCGCGAGGCGACGAGGCATGCTCGGGGCTGTGGTGCTGACGCTGCTGCTCGGGCTGATCGGCTTGACCGGCTCGGCCGGTGCAGCGAACACCACCCCCTGCACTGAGATTCCGACGGTCCCCGGGATCCCCCCGTGGGGCTTTCACACGGGCCCGTACACGACGAAGGCGGGCAGCTTCGCCAAGGGCCACGGGAAGATCAACCTCAACGCCAACACCGTCTCAGGCGTCATGTGTCAGCAGGACCGCGCCGGCGTGATCATCATGAAGGTGAAGCATCACCTCGTGTACCACTCGCACTACGCGAGAATGTGGGGGTACCCGGGGAACATCATGAAGATCAAGTTCCGGGTCACCAGCAGCACCGACCCGAGATGCGCCGTCGGCACGATCGGTCGCGCAACGCTGTTCGCCAGCTACAACAACGTGCGCAGCGACAGCGTCCAGTTCTTCTTCCCCGCCGCCTGCAAGAGCCGGGACCACCTCTACCACGGCCGCCAGGTCAACAACCAGGTCCCGCCGCTCTAGCGGTCGCCCTCCAAGGGCGGGACAGCGTGTCGATACACTGCGCGCCGGTGGAAGGGGAAGCGTCCTTTGACCTCGCCGCGGCGGGAATCCGGGCGGACGGCGCGGAGTTCGCCGTCGGCATCGAGGTGCTCGCGCGCAAGCTCGAGCTCTCGCTTCCCCACGCAACCCGCGTGACCCGCCGCGCCCGGCGCTTCCTCTCAAAGGAGAAGGTCGTCGAGGCGATCGACGTGACGCTCGGGGAATGCCGCTACGTGCTCCGTGTCCGCGGCCGCGAGGTTGACGCCGCGCGGGCGCAGGAGGTTCGCGGCATCGTCATCAGACGCGAGCCGCTCGCGCTCGACGCGTGGGTCCACGCGCTCACCGCCGATCTCGGCGAGCAGGCGCAGACGAACGCGTCCGCGCGCGAGGCGCTCGAAAGACTGCTCGACTGACGCGCGGAATGAGACTGCTCGACTCCCTCCTCGGCGGCAACCGCGACGGCGATGACGGCGAGGCCGACGCGCGCCGCGCGGAGGACGTCGCGCGCGTCGAGGCGGGCTCGATCCCGCTCGCCGCCGAGCGCCGGCTGCAGGAGCTGGCCGCCGGCTCGACCGGCTTCACCTCGGGCTTGTCGGTCGCCGACTTCGCGCTCTGCCGCGAGGCCGGCGTGCGGCCCGTCGCGCAGGTGATGGGCAGCTCCGTCTACCAAGTCGGCTGGCAGAACTACCCCTGGAACACCGGCTGGCAGCCGGGCGGGCTCGGCTTCGAGCTCGAGACGATCTCGGAGGCGTGGAATCGCGCCCGCGCGCTGGCGCTCGGCCGCCTCGCCGAGGAGGCGTCGCTCGCCGGCTGCCACGCGGTCGTCGACGTCACGTTCGAGAACAGACGGCACGAGTTCCTCGACAACGAGATCGAGATCGTCGTCAACGGCACCGCGGTCGTGCTCGACGGCGCGCCGCCTCCCGCCGACAAACCCGTTCTGACGGACCTCTCGATGCCGGACTTCGTGCTGCTGCGGCGCGCCGGCTACGACGCGGTCGGGGTCGTCGCCGCCACGTCGGTCCTCTACCTCGTTCCGAGCGCCTCCACGCAGCGGCTCACGAGCGGCCTCTTCCATCTGACGCAGAGCAACCAGGAGCTGACCGACTACACCGTTGGCCTCTACGCCGCCCGCGAGCAGGCGCTCGCGCGCGCGAACCACGAGGCGTGGCGCAGCGGCGCGACCTCCGTCGTCGGCCTCTGGCTCGACCAGCACATCGCGGTCCGCGAGGTCGACCAGTCGGGCGGCAAGCGCGAGGACCTGATCGTCACCTTCCACGTCATCGGCACGGGCATCGTCCAGCGCGGCGAGCACCGGCCGCTCGAGCCCGGCATCCAGCCCGTCGTCCGACAAGGAGCAACGCGTTCATGAGCACGTACGACCCGGCCTCGCTCGAGGGCGTCCCCGAGGCGGGACGCGCGCGCCTGGAGCAGAACAAGAAGGGCCTCTTCACCTCTGACCTCTCCGTCAGCGAGTTCCTGCTCGTCAAAGAGGCGGGCTTCGAGCCGCTCGGGCTCGTCGTCGGCTCCTCGATCTTCCACATCGGCTTCCAGCAGTCGAACTGGAGCAAGAGCGAGGAGATGACGGTCCTCTCCGAGGCGATGTACACCGCGCGCGAGCTGGCGATGACGCGCATGGAGGAGGAGGCCGACCAGCTCGGCGCTGACGGCGTCGTCGGCGTGCGGCTCGACGTCGGCCGCTACGAGTGGGGCCAGAACATGGCCGAGTTCATCGCGATCGGCACGGCGATCCGCCATCGTGACGGCGAGCTGCACCGTGCCCCGAACGGCCGCCCGTTCACAAGCGACCTCTCGGGCCAGGACTTCTGGACGCTGTTGCAGAGCGGCCACCGCCCGGTCGGGATGGTGCTCGGCTCGTGCGTCTACCACGTCGCCCACCGCGGCATGTTCAAGGCGATGCGGCAGACGGGGCAGAACGTCGAGCTGCCGAACTTCACGCAGGCGCTCTACGACGCGCGCGAGCTGGCGATGGAGCGCATGCAGGCTGAGGCGCAGGAGCTGCAGGCGGAGGGGATCGTCGGTGTGCAACTGAGAGAGCACAGCCACGGCTGGGGCAGCCACGTGATCGAGTTCTTCGCCGTCGGAACCGCGATCGTCCCGCACGGCGACGGGCGGCACATCCCGGCGCCGACGCCGGTGCTCGACCTGTCGTAGGCGGTCGCCGGCGCGCCGGCGTCAGGCGCCGACGTACGCCGCGAGGTGCTCGCCCGTCAGCGTTGAACGCGCGGCGACGAGCTCGGCGGGCGTGCCCTCGAAGACGATCCGGCCGCCGTCGTGGCCGGCGCCCGGGCCGAGGTCGATGATCCAGTCGGCGTGCGCCATGACCCCCTGGTGGTGCTCGACGACGATCACCGACTTGCCGGCGTCGACGAGGCGGTCGAGCAGGCCGAGCAGCTGCGCGACGTCGGCGAGGTGCAGGCCAGTGGTCGGCTCGTCGAGCACGTAGACGCCGCCGCTCTCCGCCATGCGGACGGCCAGCTTCAGCCGTTGACGCTCGCCGCCCGACAACGTCGTCAACGGCTGGCCGAGCGTCAGGTAGCCGAGCCCGACGTCGGCGAGCCGATTGAGGATCGTGTGGGCGGCCGGGATGTGCGCATCCGAGCCGGCGCCGAAGAACTGCTCGGCCTCGGTCACCGACATCGCGAGCACCTCGCTGATGTCGCGACCGCCGAACGTGTACTCCAGCACCTCCGCCTGGAAGCGCTTGCCCTCGCAGTCCTCACAGGTCGTGGCGGCGCCGGCCATCATCGCCAGGTCGGTGTAGATCACCCCGGCGCCGTTGCAGGTCGGGCAGGCACCCTCGGAGTTGGAGCTGAACAGGGCAGGCTTGACGCCGTTGGCTCTCGCGAACGCCTTGCGGATCGGGTCGAGCAGCCCGCTGTACGTCGCCGGGTTGCTGCGCCGCGAGCCGCGGATCGGGGTCTGGTCGATCGACACGACGCCCGCGCCCGCCGGAATCGACCCGTGCACAAGCGAGCTCTTGCCGGAGCCGGCGACGCCGGTCACGACCACGAGGACGCCCAGCGGGATGTCGACGTCGACGTCCCGCAGGTTGTGGGTGCTCGCGCCGCGGATCGCCAGCGTGCCGGTCGGCGTCCGCACCGTCTCCTTCACCGCCGCGCGGTCGTCGAGGTGGCGGCCGGTGACGGTGTCGCTTGCGCGCAGCCCTTCGACGCTGCCCTCGAAGCAGACCGTGCCGCCGCCCGCGCCCGCGCCCGGACCGAGATCGACGACGTGGTCCGCGATCGCGATCGTCTCCGGCTCGTGCTCGACGACGAGCACCGTGTTGCCCTTGTCGCGCAACTGCAGCAGCAGCTCGTTCATGCGCTGCACGTCGTGCGGGTGCAGGCCCGTCGTCGGCTCGTCGAACACGTACGTGACGTCGGTCAGCGAGGAGCCGAGGTGGCGGATCATCTTGACGCGCTGTGCCTCGCCGCCTGACAGCGTGCCCGACGGCCGCTCGAGCGACAGGTAGCCCAGCCCGATCTCCGCGAACGAGTCGAGCGTCGCTTGCAGCGCGGCGAGCAGCGGCGCGACCGACGGCGCGTCGAGCTCCCGCACCCATTCCGCCAGGTCGCGGATCTCCATCGCGCACGCGTCGGCGATGTTGATCCCCGCGATCTTCGACGAGCGTGCGGCCTCGCTCAGGCGCGTGCCGTCGCAGTCCGGGCAGATGGTGAAGGTGACCGCGCGCTCCACGAACGCGCGCACGTGCGGCTGCAGCGCGTCGACGTCCTTGGCGAGGAACTTCTTCTGGATCGTTGGGATCAGGCCCTCATAGGTGAGGTTGACGCCGTCGACCTTGATTCTGGTCGGCTCCTTGTGCAGCAGTGCGTGCAGCTCTCTCTTGGTGAATCTGCGGATCGGCTTGTCGGGGTCGAAGAAGCCGCAGCCGCGGAAGATGCGGCCGTACCAGCCGTCCATGCTGTAGCCGGGGATCGTGAGCGCGCCGTCGTTGAGCGACAGGCTGTCGTCGTACAGCTCGCTCAGATCGATGTCGGACACGCTGCCCATGCCCTCGCAGCGCGGGCACATGCCGCCGTGGTAGACGACGTCGCGCACGACGATCCGCTTGCCCGCGCCCTTTGCGACGGTCATCGCCCCGCTCGCTCTGCGCGTCGGGACGTTGAACGCGAACGCGGTCGGCGGCCCGATCTGCGGCTGCCCGAGCCGGCTGAAGAGGATCCGCAGCATCGCGTTGGCGTCGGTGGCGGTGCCGACGGTCGAGCGCGGGTCGGCGCCCATCCGCTGCTGGTCGACGAGGATCGCCGTCGTCAACCCGTCGAGCACGTCGACCTCGGGGCGCGCCAGCGTCGGCATGAAGCCCTGCACGAAGGCGCTGTAGGTCTCGTTGATCAGCCGCTGCGACTCCGCCGCGATCGTGCCGAACACGAGCGAGCTCTTGCCCGAGCCGGAGACGCCGGTGAAGACCGTGAGCCGACGCTTGGGGAGCTCGACGCTGACGTCCTTGAGGTTGTTCACGCGCGCGCCGTGCACGCGGATCAGGTCGTGGCGGTCGGCGACGTGCAGCGCCGCCGACCGCGTGTCCGTCCTCGTGGCCATGCTGCGCGTCGATCTAGGCCTGCTCGATGCGCAGCAGGTTGCCGGCGGGGTCGCGCACGGCGGCGTCGCGCACGCCCCACGGCTGGCTGGTGGGCTCCTCCAGCACCTCGACGCCGGGTGCGGCGGCGACCTGCTCGAAGGTCGCGTCGAGGTCGTCGGAGCGCAGGTGCAGCGGACGCAGCTCGCCCTTCGCGAGCAGCGCGGCGAGCGTGTCGCCGTCCTCCTGGGAGCGGCCGGCGTGCGGCTGCGAGAGCACGATCGCGACCTCGGGCTGGCTGTCGGTCGTGAGCGTGATCCAGCGGAAGCCGCCGTTGGCGACCTCGTTGCGCACGGTCATGCCGAGCGTGTCGCGGTAGAACGCCAGCGCGGCGTCGGGGTCGTCAACGAAGACGTGAACGGTGCTGAGGGAAACGGTCATGCGAGTGAACTTAGGTGAGCGCGGCGACGGGCGCTTCTCCGAAACTGCTCTGTTCGCGGCGGCCGCGCCGGCGCGGGCGCGTCAGCACCATCGTCTGGCACGGAGCGACGACGCGCAGCGCGTCATGGTCGCGGGCGCGGTAGGCGCTCGGCGTCTCGCCGACCAGCTCGGTGAAGCGCGCGGAGAAGGAGCCGAGGCTCGTGCAGCCGACCGTGAAGCACACCTCCGTGACGGTGAGGTCGCCGCGCCGCAGCAGCGCCATCGCGCGCTCGATGCGCCGCGTCATCAGGTAGGAGTACGGCGTCTCCGCGTAGGCGTCGCGGAAGCGGCGGCTGAAGTGCGCCGGCGACATCAGCGCCGTGCGCGCGAGCGCCGGGACGTCGAGCGGCTGCGCGTACTCGCGATCCATGCGGTCGCGGGCGCGGCGCAGGCGGCGCAGCTCGTCGAGGTCGACGCCCATGCCTGCATTCTGCACCCCGTCCGCGACGGCCGCACGCTCCCGGCGCCGGCCGGCGCGAGGCTAGGCTGCACCCTGCCGATGCGGATCCTCTTCACGACGACCCCCGGTCGCGGGCACTGGCAGCCGATGCTTCCGCTCGCGAACGCCTTGGCGGCGGACGGGCACGCCGTCCGCTGGGCCACCGCACCGGAGGCCTGCGCCGCCCTGCGCGAGCGCGGCTTCGACGTGGTCCCCGCCGGTCCCGCGGGCCTCAGAATGCCGGCGTTCCCGCCGGAGATCGCCGCGCTGCCGCCACACGAGCGACCGAATCGCTTCTTCGGCGTGCTGTTCGGCCCGCGCCGCGCCGCCCCCACGCTCACCGACCTGCTGCCGATCGTGGAGGAATGGCGCCCGCAGCTGCTGGTCTGCGAGCAGGCCGAGTTGGCCGGGCCGATCGCCGCGGCATGCGCCGGCGTGCCGAACGCGACGCACAGCTTCGGCCGCTTGCTTCCGGAGCAGCGCGTCGCCGGCGCCGCGGAAGCCGTCGCGGAGTTGTGGCAGGCACAGGGTCTCGCACCCCGCCCCTACGCGGGCACGTACGACCACCTCTACGTCGACATCTACCCGCCGGGCCTGCAGGCGGCTGAGCTCGGGCACGTCGGGGAGCGACAGGCGTTGCGCTCGGTGCCGCCGATCGCCCGCGACGCCGCCACCGAGCCGCTCGTCTACATCACGTTCGGCACGGTCTTCAACGACGACATCGCGCTGTTCGCGACCGCCGTCGAGGCGGCGCGCGAGCTGCCGGTGCGCGTCGTCGTCACGCTCGGGCCCGGCAACGACGCGGGCGCGCTCGGCGCGCAACCGCCGAACGTGATGGTGGCGGAGCACGTCCCGCAGGAGCAGCTGCTGCCTGCCTGCGCCGTCGTGCTCTCGCACGGGGGCTCGGGCACGTTCCTGGGCGCGCTGGCCGCCGGCGTGCCGCAGCTGGTCGTGCCGCTGATGGCGGACCAGTACCTCAACGCCGATGCCGGCGCGCAGGGCGGCGTGGCGGTCGTGGTCCCTCGCGAGCAGGCGTCGGTCGCCACGTTGCGCGCTGCGCTGGAGCGCATCCTGGACGACGAGGCGATGCGCGCGGCCGCCGGGTCGGTCGCAGCGGAGCTCGCCGCGATGCCGGCGCCGGAGGCCGCCGCCGCGGAGCTCGCGCGCCGCTTCGGCTGAGCCCGCACGCCCGCTCGCGTGCAGGCCCGAGCGGGCGCGAGCCGGTAGCGTTGACGCATGCCCGCTCTCCGCTCCCGCACCGTCACGCATGGCCGCAACATGGCCGGCGCCCGCGCGCTGCTGCGCGCTGCCGGCGTCGCGCGCGAGGACTTCGGCAAGCCGATCGTCGCGGTCGCCAACTCCTACACGCAGTTCGTCCCCGGCCACACGCACCTCAAGCCGGTCGGCGAGATCGTCGCCGAGGCCGTGCACGCCGCCGGAGGGGTGCCGCGCGAGTTCAACACGATCGCGGTCGACGACGGGATCGCGATGGGCCACGGCGGGATGCTCTACTCGCTGCCCTCGCGCGACCTGATCGCCGACAGCGTCGAGTACATGGTGAACGCGCACTGCGCCGACGCGCTCGTCTGCATCTCCAACTGCGACAAGATCACGCCGGGGATGCTGAACGCCGCGCTGCGGCTGAACATCCCGACCGTGTTCGTCTCCGGCGGCCCGATGGAGGGCGGCACGGCGACGCTCGTGGACGGCACGGTCCGCAAGGGGCTGAACCTGATCACCGCGATGGCGGAGGCGGTCTCGCCGAGCGTCAGCGACGCCGACATGGACCTGATCGAGGAGGCCGCCTGCCCGACGTGCGGGTCCTGCAGCGGCATGTTCACCGCCAACTCGATGAACTGCCTGACGGAGGCGCTCGGGCTGTCGCTGCCCGGCAACGGCTCGACGCTCGCGACGCACACCGCGCGCCGGGCGCTGTACGAGGACGCCGGCCGTGCGGTCGTGGAGATCGCTTTGCGCTGGTACGAGCAGGACGACGCGTCGGTGCTGCCGCGCTCGATCGCCACGCGCGAGGCGTTCGAGAACGCGATGACGCTCGACATCGCGATGGGCGGCTCGACCAACACGATTCTGCACCTGCTGGCGGCCGCGCAGGAGGCCGAGGTCGACTTCACGATGGCCGACATCGACGCCTTGTCGCGCCGCGTCCCGTGCATCTGCAAGGTCGCGCCGAACGGCACGTATCTGATGGAGGACGTGCATCGCGCCGGCGGGATCCCCGCGATCCTCGGCGAGCTGCGGCGCGGCGGGCTGCTGAACGAGGGCGTGACGACGGTGCACGCGGACACGATCGACGCCTGGTTGGGCGAGTGGGACGTGCGCGGGCCGAAGCCGAGCGAGCGCGCCGTCGAGCTGTTCCACGCGGCGCCGGGGTGTGTGCGATCCGCGGAGGCGTTCTCGCAGTCCGAGCGCTGGGAGACGCTGGACGTGGACGCGGCCGACGGCTGCATCCGGGATGTGGAGCATGCCTACTCGGTCGAGGGCGGGCTGGCGATCCTCTACGGGAACCTCGCCGAGCGGGGCTGCGTCGTAAAGACGGCCGGCGTGGACGAGTCGATCCTGCGCTTCAGCGGGCCGGCGGTGGTGGTCGAGTCGCAGGAGGACGCGGTCGAGCTGATCCTCAACGACGGCGTGAGAGCGGGCGACGTGGTCGTGATCCGCTACGAGGGTCCGCGCGGCGGCCCGGGCATGCAGGAGATGCTCTACCCCACCTCCTACCTGAAGGGTCGCGGGCTGGGGAGAGACTGCGCGCTGATCACCGACGGGCGCTTCTCCGGCGGCACGTCGGGGCTGTCGATCGGGCACGTCTCGCCGGAGGCGGCGTCCGGCGGTGCGATCGCGCTGGTGGAGAACGGCGACACGATCGCGATCGACATTCCCGCGCGCACGATCTCGCTGGAGGTCTCCGACGAGGAGCTGGCCGCGCGCCGCCGCGCGCTGGAGGAGGCCGGCGGCTACTCCCCGGTCGCGCGCGAGCGCGAGGTCTCCCCCGCGCTGCGCGCCTACGCCGCGATGGCGACGTCCGCCGACACCGGCGCCGTGCGCGACGTCGAGCGCGTGGAGCGGGCGGTGGCGGTGGCGGCGCGCAGCGGTGCGGACGCGCCGGTCGCATAACTGCTGGCGCGGGCCCAACGCCCCACAAGTAAGTGCTTCATTCCCCTTGACAGAGGTCTGAAAGCTCCTTACCTTTGGAGGGTACGACGCTCGCGCGGGGACCGAGGCGCGCGTCGCATCTCGCCTGCCGCGCAGAAAGGGGGCTCTCGGCACGCAGGCTCGCGTGCGCGTTGCTGCAACTCACCCTTCAACTGTGAGGAGAACTCTCATGAAGCGCTTTAGGCTGCTCACTCTCCTGCTCGGGGCCGGTCTCGTCCTCGCGATAATTGACGCTTCGGCGAGCGCAGGCCGACTCTCAGTGAGAGGCCCGAGGCTAAAAGCTCAGTTCACCAGGCTCGACATCAGCGGCGGATTCGGAACGGTCGAATGTAGCGTCACCCTCGAATCCTCGCTGCACGGAAGAACGATATCCAAGACGCCAGGATCGCTAATCGGCTACGTCCACGTTGCAAGGGCCGGCCCGTGCAGCAGGGGCGGCGCCACCGTCCTAGAGGAAACGCTGCCCTGGCACCTGCAGTACGAGTCGTTCGGCGGAACGCTACCGATAATACACAGAGAGACCAAGAGAATAACCGGCTTCGCGATGCGAGTGAGGGAACCAACGTTCGGCACGCTGTGCCTATTCAGGTCGACGGCCGCACAGCCGGTCTTGAGCACCTACAACGTTGAAACGTCGGTGGTCATAAGCGCAGAACTGAGCGGGACGATAAGCAGTCCCTGCGGACTGGAAGCCACGGTGAGCGGCACGACCACGAACGTCACCGAAGAAGAATTCAGGCCGAGGATCACGATAACGCTAATATAATTCGCCACGAAGCACAGTGCCCGATCGGGCCACCCCCGGCAGGCGGGGCCTTCGCGGGCCCCGCCGCCGCAGGCCAGCCCGCCGTGCGCTGCGCGTGTGCGCGGGCACAGGCGCACCGGTCGAGGTGGACACGTCGCCGGCAGCCCGGATAGCCTGCGCCGATGCGCGGCCGTCTTCGCACCGGTGCCCTCGGCGGTCTCGCCGCGCTGGCGCTCGCCGCGCCGGCGGCGCACGCCGGCCTGACGACCCCGCCACTCGCGATCGACGGCGCCGTCGACCCGCAGTTCGCCGCGCCGGACGGCGGCGCGCTCAGCGTCGGTGCCGCCGACAGCGGTGACGTCGTCGCGGCCTGGCGCGACGCGGGCGGCGCACCGACGCCGGTCAAGCTCCTGCTGTGGCGCGGCGGGACGGCCGCGCCGCAGGTCACGTCCCCCGGGCTCGGCTCCGACCCAGACGTCGCAATGGCGCCAGACGGGCATGCGATCGCGACCTGGGTCGGCTCCGACGGACGACTGCGGATCGCGCGGCGGACGCCGGGCGGCGACTGGATGGCCCCGGCGGCGATCGACGCGCCGACGCCGGGCAGCCCGAACTCCAGCCGCTGGCTGCAATCCGCCGTCGCCGTGCGCCCCGACGGCACGGCCGTCGTGGCCGCCATCGGCTGCCCCGACTTCGGCGTCTCGGCGGAGAACATCACGTATGCGCTCGACGTCGGCGCGGACGGCTCGATCGGCGCGCCGCAGGACTCGGGCACCACCTACAGCTCGATGGGCTGCTCCGACCCCCTGAGCGTTCATGTCGCCGCCGGGCCGGGCGGCCAGGTCGCGCTGACCGAGTGCCACTACGACCTCTCCTGCGAGCTTGCGACGCGCACGAGCGCCGCCGCGCCGTGGAGCGAGTGGGGCGTCGACGGCTCCAACATGTACGGCAACAACAACGGCGGCGCGGTACCGGTGATCACGCCGGCGGGGAAGGTCGTCGTCACCTGGCGCAGCGACAACCCGGCGCCGTCGACGGTGCGCGCCTCGATCGGCACCACAGCGACCGCGATGACGCAGCTCTTCGATCTCTCGGACTCCAGCGTGAGTTCTTCGGCGGGCGAGCCGTTCATCTTCGGCAGCGACGTGCTGGCGCTGTTCCAGAGCGCGCTGGGCGGAGGTGGGACGCAGGTGCTCGCGCGCCCGATCTTCGCCGCCGGCACCTACGGCGCCAGCGCTGCACTCGACGCCAGATCGTTCGCGGGCGACCCGCACGGCGCGGCCTGGCCGGACGGCAGCGGCGTGATCGCGTTCGCTAGCGCGCCGACCGCGGACGCCACGCCGACGCTGTCGCTCATGCAGCGCTCGCTCGGTGGCACGCTGACGCCGATCGACGTCGCCCCACTGCCCGGGCGGTCGGTGGCGCTGCCGCGCGTGGCGCTCGCCGGCAGCGCGGCGCAACCGCTCGGGATCGTCGCGACGCGCGAGGCGCCGAGCGGCGGCGGCGCGGCGACGATCGTGCTGCGCCGGATCGACGGCGTGCCGCCGACGCTGTCGCTGGCGGTGCCGACGACCGGCGAGGTCGGCGCGCCGCTCACGCTCAGCGCCGCGGCGTCCGACGCCAGCGCTCCCGTCGCCGTGAGCTGGGCGTTCGGCGACGGCGACACCGCGCAGGGCGCCGCGGTCAGACACGCGTACGCGGCCGCCGGCACGCGGACCGTCACGGTGACGGCGACGGACCCCGCCGGCAACGTCGCGACCGCCACGGCGAGCATCCACATCGCGGACCATGTCCGGCCGGCGATCACGGGCGCGCGCCTGACCGCGACGCGCTTCCGCGTGGCGCGAGGCGCCACCGCCCTCGTCGCCGCGCGCCGCCGCGCGCCCGCGGGCACGACGCTGCGGCTGACGCTGTCGAAGCCGGCGAAGCTGCGGATCGCCGTCGTGCAGGCGCGCAGGGGTCGCCGCGTCCACGGCCGCTGCCGCGCCGGCGCGCACCGCGGCAGACGCTGCACGCTGCGGACGACCTTGGGCACGCTGTCGCGCCAGCTCGGGAGCGGCGCGGCCGCGATCCCGTTCAGCGGCCGGCTCGGCAGACGCGCGCTGCGGCCCGGCCGCTACGAGCTGCGGCTCGTCGCGACCGACGCGGCCGGCAACCGCAGCAGCGCGAGAACGCTGCGCTTCACGATCGTGCGCTGAGGACCCCTGCGGCTTGACAACCGCACTTCTTTCCAATTAAGTTCATATCGTTCGAAATCCGAGGGGGGTCGGAGCGTGTTCGGACGGGCGTCAGCCAGATTGCGGGGGAGGCTGCCTTTGCTTGCGGCGTGGCTTGTGGCCATCGCCGGCACCGCGTCGATCCTCGCGATCGCGACGTCGGGCGCTGCGCCCTCTCATCCCCTCGCCGCGCAGAACGGCGCGCCCGTGCGCGTGCCGCCGGTCGCCGGACGTGCGGATCCGCCCGATCCCGGCGCCGCCGCGGCCGCCGTCGCGCCGAGAGGTCCGCCGGCCGCCGGCGCGGCCGATGCAGCGGCCACACGCGCCGTGCTCAGGAGCGACGCCGCGCTCGCTCAGGTCGTGCACGGGATCCCGTATCGCGTCACCTCGATCTCGCCGTGGACCGACGCGACGGGGACCAGCAACCTCGGGACCGCGGTCGACGTCCAGCTCGACGCGCCGCTGACGGTGACGACCCAGCTGCCGGGCGTCCGCTTCAACCCCGACGGCACCACCTACAGGCAGCTGACGATTCCCGCGCACGTGACCGACGCGACCACACTCAGGCTGCTCGTCGACCTCAACACGAAGCGGGTCGTGAGCGCGATGCCGCCGGACGCGACCCTCTCGCCCACTCCGGACACCCACGGCCTCTACCGCGCGCCCGGCGACGCGCACGGGAGCTGATCGGCGATGCGGATCAAGCTGCGGCACCTGTATCTCGTGGCGGCCATCTGCGCGCTCGCCGCCGGCATCGCGCTTCTGCCCGCGAACGTGATCGGGTCCTCGACCACAAGCCTCAGGACGCTCGGCTTCGGCTACGGCGACTCGATCTACAACTACGACTTCGAGAACCAGACCGTCGACGCCGGACACGTCGACTGGGCGATGTCGCTGCTGTTCTACAACAACGCGAACGTCAACAAGATCAAGAGCATTCTCGAAGGCAGCTACTGGATATACGGCTCGAAGGAGAACGCGGACCTCAACGACACGGGCTCCTGGCAGTGGGACCAGGACGGGGGCATGAAGACGGAAATCCCGACCTGCCTCGGCAGCGACGCCCACTACCGCGTGTACGCGCCTTCCGGGACCGACGACTTCTACAACCCGACCTTCGGCTACTACCTGTTCGGGACGACGCACCACGACCACCACGAGCTGTGCGACGCCTCGTACAACGACAGCGAGGGCACCGAGCACGACATCGCGAACAGGATGTCGGCCAGGGGCTACTACACGCGCTACGACTACGCGTGGTTCTACAACGCCCAGTTCGACACCCAGGGCAACCACTCGTTCAACAACGACGGCTACGCGACCTACATTGAAGTTCCGTAGCCGGCGCGCCCTCGGCGTGCTCGCAGTCTGTGGGCTCGCGATTGCGCCCAGCGCCGCCGATGCCGCGGCCCCGGCCCTTCACACGATCTGGCAAGTCGCGACGCACAATCTCCCCCGCGCCGGCAACGTGGCGCGCGGTGGCACCGTCACGCTCGGCGCCTTCGAACTGCCGACGGGGAGCGCGCAGGGACCGGCCCGCTGGTACGCGATCCGGCTGCGCGCGACGCTCGGACTGGCGAGGAGCCCCGGCGACTGCATCCTGAGCGCGGCGACGGACGGGGCGACCGCCGCCCAGATCGAGATCCAGACGCGCCCTGGCTCGGCGACCGTTTCGAGCCTCGGTTGGATTCAGGGCCGCCGGCGGGTGGTGACGCATGCGCGGCGCGTCCGGCTCGACTTCCGCAACTACCTCCAGGTGCACGGCGTGAAGGCCGGAGCGAACCCGCTCAGACTGACGCTCGACGTGCTGGGCGGCCGCTGCCTCACGGGGCTCAAGCTGCTCCGGGGGACGGGCATCGCGGTGACGACGGCGCGGCCGGACGAGCTGCGCTTCCTCGTCCCGACGAGCGCGCTCACGGCCACGAAGGGCCATGCGCTCACGATTCCCTACGAGCTCTCGCGACGCGGCGGCTGGCCGGACCGTGGCGCCACCGTCACGCTGAGCGCTCCACGCGGTTGGCGGATCGACGGCTCGGCGACGCAGCGCTTCCGCCTCCTGCACGACGGCCGGCGCGGCACGTTCCGGATCACGCCGACCACGACCGGGACGTCGCTCGTCGGCCTGCGCGCGATGCGCGTCTACAACGAGCCGACGGCGACGATCCCGGTGCGCGTCGAGCCCGCGGCGAGCTGGCTCTCCTCCCGCGGCGTCTCGCTGCTGCTGTCCGCCGCGCTGATCGTCGCCGCCGCCGCGCTCACGCGCGCCAGCCTGCGCGCCAGGCGGCGGGAGCAGGCCGAGTCGCGTCGGTAGCCGCTCGCCGTGCGCTCAGCGCCGGCGCTTCGGTCTGTCAGGTCTGACGGCGATCGTGCGCGTGACGGTCGTGCGGTTGCCGCCCGCGTCGGTCGCGACGACGCGCAGCCGCAGCTTGACCGTCTTGCGCGGCTTGCCGAACGCGGAGCGCGAGGGCTTGATCGTCAACGTGCGGATGCCGGCCGCGCGCGACAGCGAGCGTTCGAGCAGCAGCATGCGGGTGGAGGCGAGGCTCGCCCGGCGGGTGGTGCCGGTGAGCGCGACGTCGAACGCCGCCGGCTCGTTCGGTCTGAGCGTGATGCGGAAGCCTCTCAGCAGTCTGGCGCGGGTCAGCGATCTCGGCACGCCGGCGAGCGTGACCTGCGCGGGCGTCGTGTCGGCGGTTCCGCCGGCGGCGCCGCCCGTCGAGCCGCCCGGCGTCGTGACCGTGACGACCTGCGGCGGCGCGGTCTGCACGTCGAGCGACCAGCCGGCCGCGAGCACGTCGGCTCTGCCGCCGCCGGAGCCGGCGAGGTAGAGCTTCCACTGTCCGTTCGGGTCGGCGCCGTCGAACGCCGAGAGGCTTGTCGTGTACGGGCCTCTCGGGGCCGGCGCCGGCAGGCTGAACGCAAAGCTGCTGTCCGTCGGCACGTATACGCCGCTGACGGGCTGATCGAGCGTCATGCCGTCGTCGGCGAAGGTCAGCAGCGCCCCGGCGGCGTCGGAGCTGCCGCCGATCCCGCTGAACAGCGTCACCGCATGCCCGGCCGGGTCGACGAGCAGCGCCCGGAGCCCCTCCGGCGTCGTCGCGAACAGGCCGTTGAGCCGCACGCGCACGCGCGTGACGATCCCGCTGAGGCCGGAGACGTCGATCGTCGTCGGATACACCGACGCCATGCCGGTGCCCGTCGAGAGCCCGACCGGCGTGCCGGACGTGAAGCGGAACGGCGCCGCATCGGTCGTGGCGCGGCCGATCCGGCCGGCGGTCTCGGTGAACCACATCGCCCCGTCCGGTCCGGTGGCGATGCCGAACGGCCCGGAGCTGGGCGAGATGCCGTTCCCGAAGTCCTGCGAGGACTCGTTGAGACGCACGTGGCCGATGCGGTTGCCGTTGGCCTCGGTGAACCACATGCGACCGTCGGGACCGGCGACGATGTCCTCCGGGAAGCTGCCCGGCGTCGGCGGCGCCGTCAGGCCGCCAAGGCTGTCGTCCGGGGCGAGGAAGCTGAGCTGGTTGCCGTTCGGGTTGGTGAGCCACAGCAACCCGTCCTCGGAGGCGGCGATCGCCTCCCCGCTCGTGAACGGATGCTCGACGGCGGCGAGCGTCTGGTAGCGCAGGCGGCCGACGTTCGTTCTGCCGAGCTCCGCGAACCAGACCGCGAAGTCAGGACCCGGCGCGATGCCGCGCGGCGCCGCACCGGCGCTGATGCCGGTGCCGATCTCCGTCAGGAACGACGTCGAGGGGTCGTAGCGGGCGATCTTGTCGGTCCCCGACTCGCTCGCCCAGATCATGCCCTGCCGGTCGGCCGTGACGCCGGTCGGGTGCGCGTTCAGCGTCAACGGGACCGGCACCGACAGCGTGCCGTCCGTCGCGATGCGGCCGATCGCGTTCGCGCCCCACTCGCTGAACCACATCGCACCGTCGTGCCCGGCGGCGATGTCGTACGGCATCGTGCCGCCCGGCAGCGCGAACTCGGTGACGACGCCGGCCGGCGTGATGCGGCCGATCTTGTCGGCGCCGAACTCGGTGAACCACATGTTCCCGTCGGGCCCCATCGCGATCCCTTGCGCACCGGAGTTGGGCGTGACGCCGCTGGAGAACTCGGTGATCGTGGGCGCAGCCCCGGCCGGGCCCGCCGTTGCCGCGAGCAGCGTGACGGCGATGGTCAGCGTCGTGCAGACGAGGCGCCGCATGCGCGCACCCTAACGTGCGCGCCGCGGCGTGTGTGAGGCGAGGTGCGCGCGGCTACTTGTCGCGCAGGAACGACGGGATGTCAATCTCGTCGTCGGAGATCTCGAGCGACGAGCGCTGGCGCTCGTCGAGCGTGACGTCGCGGTCGCGGCGGGTGCGGCGGGTCTCCTCGCGGGCGCCGCTTGTGCGCGCGATGCCGCGGCCGCTGTGGTCGAAGCCGGTCGCGATCACCGTCACGCGGACGTCGTCGCCCATCGAGTCGTCGATCACGGCGCCGAAGATGATGTTCGACTCCTTGTCGGAGGCCGCGTTGACGACCTCCGCCGCCTCGTTGACCTCGAACAGGCCGAGGTCGTGGCCGCCGGTGATGTTCAGCAGGATCCCGGTGGCGCCCTCGACCGACTCCTCCAGCAGCGGTGAGGCGATCGCGGCCTTCGCGGCGTCGACCGCACGCGTCTCTCCGGAGGCCGAGCCGATGCCCATCAGGGCCGTGCCGGCGTTGTGCATGATCGTGCGCACGTCGGCGAAGTCGAGGTTGATCAGGCCGGGGATCGTGATCAGGTCGGTGATGCCCTGGACGCCCTGGCGCAGCACGTTGTCGGCTTCGCGGAACGCCTCGAGGATCGTCGTGCGGCGTTCGACGATGCCGAGCAGCTTCTCGTTCGGGATCACGATCAGCGTGTCGACCTGCTCGCGCAGGCGCTGGATCCCTTCCTCGGCCTGTCTGCCGCGCTGGGAGCCCTCGAACCCGAACGGGCGCGTGACGACGCCGACGGTCAGCGCGCCGATCTCGTTCTTGGCGATCTCGGCGATGACGGGCGCGGCGCCGGTGCCGGTGCCGCCGCCCTCGCCGGCCGTCACGAAGACCATGTCCGCGCCCTTGAGCGCTTCCTTGATCTCGTCGCGCGACTCGGCCGCGGCGCCGTGGCCGACGTCGGGGTTGGCGCCTGCGCCGAGACCCTTCGTCAGCTCGTGGCCGATGTTCAGCTTGATGTCGGCGTCGCACATCGCGAGCGCCTGGGCGTCGGTGTTCGCGGCGATGAACTCGACCCCGCGCAGGCCTGCGTCGACCATGCGGTTGACCGCGTTCGTGCCGCCGCCGCCGACGCCGACGACCTTGATGACTGCGAGGTAGCTGCCGCTTTCCATGATGGTTACCGTCCGACCCTTGAGTTAGCGTCGAGACTTTGGCCCGACTTCCAGCGTGCGAGAGTGTGGCACGTTATGGCCTTGTTCGGCGGGCTGTCAACGCGGCTCGCGCGCCGCAAGGGATCATGCAGAACGCCGGAGTCTCTAGTTGTAGTTGAGAGTAGAGCGATGTTTGGGCTTACTCTCAACCTCAGCTTTAGGGTGAGGTCGTGGTGGTGGAATTCGTGCTGGTTGCGCCCGCTGAGGCGGAGGCGGAGCCCGTCGAGTCCTGCGGCAGCGTCGGGATGTCGGACTCCCCCGTGGCCGACGCGCCGTCCGGCAAGCCGGAGACCGCGGGCCGCTCCGGCGCCGAGACGTTGACCTCGCTCATGCCGGCCGCTTGAGGGTCGGCGAGCACCGCGGCGGCGGCGGCCCACTTCGCGTCGAGCCGGTCGGGACCGCCGAAGACGAGCAGCGGCCCGTGCGCCAGTTGCAGCTCCAGGCCCTGGTCGGTGCTCGTGTGCACGGCCGCGACGCGGCCGCGCAGCGCCGGCGCGGCGCCGAGCGCGGCGACGGCCTGCACTGCGAGCGGCTCCGTGAGACGCGGGCCGGCGGGCGCCGAGCGCAGCCGGATCTCCGGCAGCGCCGCCGGCGCCGTCACGTCGCGCAGGATCGTGCCGTCGGAGGTCACGGCAATGCGGTTGCCGTCGACGACGATCGCGGCGACCGCGACATTCGTCACGACGTGGATCCGCATCGTGTGCGGGAAGGCGGTGCTGACCTCGATCCGCTTGACGATCGAGAACGGTGCGGCGGCCGTGTCGAGCGCCTTCTGGCGGACGTGCAGCGTCGTCATCGAATGCGCCGCCTCCTCGAGTGCGGCGCGCACGCGCGCCCCCTGAGCGCCCTCGATCCCGCTCACCTCGACGGTCCGCACCGCCACAAGCGAGGAGTCGCGCAGCCAGAACCATCCGGCGAGCAGCAGCACGAGCGCGGCAGCGGCGAGCGCAAGCGTGCGGGGGCGGCGCAGGGCGGCCAGCAGCGCCGCGGCGGGCGTGTGCGCCGAGGCGCCGCGTCCAGCGAAGCCGCGGCGGCGCGCCGTCGCGCCGGCCGCCAGCGCCCGCTCGCGCAGCGCCTGCGCGAGGCGTACGGCCACCGCAGCGGCGCCGCGCGTGCCGGTTGCGCTCATGCCGCCAGCTCCCATGTCTCGGGCCAGCGCACATTGCCGAGCGTCTGCACCTCGGGCTCCAGCACGACGCCGAAGCGCTCGTGCACGCGGCGGCGGCCCTCGGCCATCAGGGCGAGCACGTCGGCGGTCGTCGCGCTGCCGTGGTTCTCGACGAAGTTCGCGTGCTTCCCGGAAAAGCCGGCATCGCCGACGCGCAATCCGCGGCAGCCGGCCGCGTCGAGCAGCTGGCCGGCGGTGCGGCCCTCGGCGCGCGGGTCGTCCGGGTTTCTGAAGGTCGAGCCGAACGTCTTGATGCCGGATGGCTGCGCCGCCTTGCGCTTGGCGCGCATCGCGGCGAGCGTCGCCTTGACCTGCTCGACCGGCGCGGGCGCGAGCTGGAACGACGCGCGCGCGACGACCTCGCCGGACTGGAGGTTCGATCTGCGGTAGGCGAAGCCGAGCTGGTCGGGGGTGCGGCGCTCGGCGCCGTCGGCGGTCGCGACCTCGACGTGCTCGAGCACGCGCGCGAGCTCGCCGCCGTAGGCGTTCGCGTTCATCCGCACCGCCCCGCCGACCGTCCCGGGGATGTTCACACCGAACTCGATGCCGGTCAGGCCGGCGTTGGCGGCGCGCGCGGAGACCGACGGCAGGCGTGCGCCGCCGCCGCATACGAGGCGCGTTCCGTCCCGGTCGATCTGCGCGAGGTCCTTGTCGAGCTTCATCACAAGTCCGCGGACGCCCTCGTCCGCTACGAGCAGGTTCGACCCCGAGCCGACGACCCCTACCTCGTGGCCGCCGGCCTGTGCCCATGCCAACAACTCGACGAGCTGCTCGGTGGTGGCCGGACGGGCGAAGAACTCGGCCGTCCCGCCGGTGCGGACGGTCGTGAGCCGCGCGAGCGGATAGTCCGGTTGCACGCCCGCCGGCAGCGTCGGGCCCATCATGGCGCGGCCACCAGCCTGCGGCCGAGCTCGTCCACGTTGCCGGCGCCCATCACGAGGCACACGTCGCCGCTGCGCAACTGGGCGTTGAGGAAGCGCTCGGCGTCCTCGAAGCGCGGCAGCCACGCGACCGTGCGGCCGTCGGCTGCGTCGGCGGCCGCGTCGGCGATCAGCTTGCCGTCGACGCCGGGGAAGTCCTCCGCCCGCTCGCGCGCTTCGTAGACGCCGACCACGACGACGAGGTCCGCCTGCGCGAGGGCGCGACCGAAGTCCCGCGCGAGCGCGCGCGTGCGCGAGTAGAGGTGCGGCTGGAAGACCGCGACGACGCGGTTGCCGTCGAGCGTGCGCGCGGCGGCGATCGTGGCCGCGACCTCGGTCGGGTGGTGCGCGTAGTCGTCGTAGACGGTCGCCCCGGCGATCGTCGTCCCCAGCAGCTCGAAGCGGCGGCCGGCCCCGGCGAAGTCGGCCAGCGCCGCCGCCGCCTGCTGCGGGTCGGCGTCGGCGAGGCGGCAGGCCTCCAGCGCGGCGGCGGCGTTGAGCGCGTTATGGCCGCCGGGGACGCGCAGGCGCACCTCGTGGCCACGCCACGTGAAGCGGGCGCCGTCTGCGTCGAGCTGCGGGTCGGGGACGTCGTAGGCGACGACCTGCCGGCCGGCCGGCGGCGCGAGCGCGGTCAGCGCGGGGCGATCCCAGATGACGACGGCTTCGGTCGCGCTTGCGAGGAACGCGCGGAACGTGTCGTCGACGTCCTGCTGGGAGGCGTACGTCGCATGGTGGTCGAGCTCGGCGTTCGTGAGCACGGCGATGTCGGGGTGGAGCTTCAGCAGCGAGCGGTCGGACTCATCGGCCTCGACGACGACCCACTCCCCCTCCCCCCAGCCGGCGTTCGAGCCGGTGGAGCGCACCTCCCCACCGACGAGGTAGCCGGGATCCATCCCGCAGCCGCGCAGGGCGTGGACGACCATGCTCGTGGTGGTGGTCTTGCCGTGCGTGCCGCTGACGGCGATGCAGCGGCGCAGGGCGGTGATCTCGGCGAGCAGGTCGGCGCGGTGCAGCTCCTGCTGGCCGCGCGTGCGGCCGATCGCGCGCTCGGGGTTGTCCGCCGGGATGGCCGTCGAGTAGACGATCTTGGCCCCCGGCGGGACGTTGGCGGCGTCGTGACCGACCACGACGGTCGCGCCGGCCTCGCGCAGCCGCTCCAGCGTCGCCGACTCGGCGCGATCCGACCCGCTCACCTCCGCGCCGAGCGCGCGGGCCACGAGCGCAAGCCCGCTCATCCCGGCGCCCCCGATCCCGATGAAGTGCAGCCGCCGCCCGGCCCACGGTCGTTCGCCCTCAGTCACGCCCGGACCCTAGCGAGCGCACCCGCCGGTACGGTTTGCGCCGGCTCTACGACAGCGAGCCTCCCGGCGCCAGCCACACGCGTGCCAGCGCTATGTGTGCGTGGCCGCCGCGAGCAGCTCGGCGGCGATGTCGCGGGCCGCGTCGGGACGGGCGAGCGCGGCGCTTGCGGTGGCCATTGCGGCGAGGCGGTCGGGGTCGCCGAGGAGGGCGTCGACCTCGTGGCGCAGGCGCTCGACCGTCAGGTCAGCGTCGGCGATCACGACGGCGGCGCCGCCGTCGGCCATCCAGCGCGCGTTCGCGGACTGGTGGTCGGCGGCGGCGGCTGGATACGGGATCAGGATCGCCGGTCTGCCGTGGGCGGCGACTTCAAAGATCGAGCCGCCGGAGCGGGCGACGACGAGATCGCTGGCCAGCAGGGCGTCGCCGAACGCGTGGATGTACTCGCGCAGGTCGTAGTGCGCACCGGGCGCGCCGAGCGTCGGAAAGTCGCGTGCGCCGGCGGCGTGCAGCACACGGTACGGAGCGTCGGCGAACGCCTCGACCGCCGCGTGGTTGATCGAGCGCGCGCCGAGCGAGCCGCCGAACACCAGCACGACGATGTCGTCGGGCGCGAGGCCGAAGCGCGCTCGGGCAGCGGCGCGGTCCGTCGCGGGCGGCGGCACGGGCCGGCCGGTGACGCGGTAGCGCGAGCCGGTCCGGCCGGCGAGCGGGAACGCCAGGCAGACGCGGCGGGCAAGCGGGGCGAGCAGGTGGTTCGAGATGCCGAGGTGCGAGTCAGCCTCCGTCAGCACGAGCGGGATGCGCAGCAGCACCGCCGCGAGGCCGACCGGCCCGGCGACGTACCCGCCACCGCCCATCACCGCGTCCGCTCTCAGGCGGCGCAGCAGCCGCATGCTCGTGACGACGGCGCGCAGCGCGAGCCAGGCCGCACGCGCGGCGCGCAGCGGGTTGCGGCGGTCGAGGCCCGCGACGCGGATCGGGTGCAGCTCGTAGCCGGCGGCCGGCACCAGCTCGGCCTCCGCCCGCTCCCCGCCGACGAACGCGACCGACGCGCCCTCAGCCCGCAGCGCGTCTGCGACCGCCAGCGCCGGCACGACGTGCCCTGCCGTCCCGCCCGCGGCGATCACGATCCGCAGCGGCGGCGTCACGACGCCGCGAGGAGGGCTCGACGAGCCGCAGCCCGGCGCGGTTGCCTTCCGCGACGTTCAGCAGCAGCCCGACCGCGGCCAGGATCACGGTGAGGTTCGTCGGCCCGTACGAGATGAACGGCAGCGGCACGCCGGTCAGCGGCGCGATGCCGAGCACCACGAAGATGTTGAGCGTCGCCTGGCACAGGATCAGGGAGGTGAGGCCGGTCGCGAGCAGCTTGGCATACGGCGCGGTCGCCGCCCGCGCGATCCGCAGGCCCGACCAGGCGATCAGCCCGAACAGCGCGATCACGGCGCTGACGCCGACGACGCCGAGCTCCTCGCCGATCACCGCGAGGATGAAGTCCGTGTGCGCCTCCGGCAAGAAGAACGCCTTCTGCACCGACTGTCCGAGGCCGACGCCGAACAGGCCGCCGGAGCCGAGCGCGATCTGTCCCTGCACCGACTGGAAGCCGCTCGTCGACGCGCTCGCCCACGGGTCGAGGAACGCGGTGAGGCGCGCCTGCTGGTAGGGCTGCACGAGCACGAGCAGCCCGATCAGCAGCGCGCCGCCGGCCGCGAGGTAGCCGAGGTACTTGAGCGGCACGCCCGCGGCCACGAGCAGCGCCGCGACCGACATGCAGATCACGAGCGCCGTGCCGAGATCGGGCTCGGCCGCGACGAGCGCGGCGGCCGCTCCGGTCACGACGACGATCGGGTTGACCATCCCCTTGAACGTGCGCAGCCGCTGCGGCTTCGACGCGAGCAGCTGCGCGACGTAGAGGATCAGCGACAGCTTCATCAGCTCCGACGGCTGGAACGACAGCGTGCCCGGCCCGATCCAGCGCCGCGCGCCGTTGACCGAGATGCCGATCCCCGGCACCAGCACGAGCAGCAGCAGTCCGAACGAGCCGATCAGCAGCAGCGGCGTGAAGCGGCGCAGCAGCTCGACGCCGTTGCGGGACATGACGTGCATCACGCCGAGCCCGAACGCACCGAACAGCAGGTAGCGCACGAGGAACTGCGTGCCGTCGCCGCCGCCGAGGACGCCGCGCGCCGAGGAGGCGCTGTAGACCATCACGGCGCCGAACGCGAGCAGGATCAGCGACGCGGTCAGCAGCATCCGCTGCTCGACCGGCTGGGGGCGCGCGGGGGCGCGCTTCGGCGCGGCGGCGCCGGCCGCTCTCGCGGGACGCTTGGCCGCGGCCGCAGCTCTGGGACGCGCCGGCCGTCTCACAACGCCTCCACGAGCGCGCGGAAGTGGTCGCCGCGCGCCTCGAAGTCGGGGTACTGGTCGAAGCTCGCGCACGCGGGCGAGAGCAGCACGACCTCGCCGGACGCCGCGGCCGCGCGGGCGGCGTGTACGGCGCGCTGGAGGTCGCCGTCCTCGTGGAGCGGGACGCCGGCGTCGGCGAGCGCGGCGGCGATCTCCCCCGCGCCCTCGCCGATCAGGTGCACGGACGCGCAGCGCTCGGCGACGAGCGGCGCGAGCGGCGCGAAGTCCTGCGCCTTCGTGCGCCCGCCGAGGATCAGGTGGACGCGGCGGGCGTCCAGCGCACGCAGCGCGACGAGCGTCGAGTCGACGTTCGTCGCCTTCGAGTCGTTGACGTACTCGACGCCGTCGACCGTCGCGATCGACTCGAGTCGGTGCGCGACGCCTCTGAACGAGCGCAGGGCGGCGCGGACCGCGTCGGGGTCGATGCCGCGCGCGAGGCAGACGGCCGCGACGGCCATCGCGTTGCGGCGGTTGTGCGGTCCCGGCAGGCCGATCTCGGCGTCCGGAAGCGGTTCGCGATCGTCGAACGTCACGCGGCGGGCGCCGCCCGGAAGCGCGATGCCGAGGTCCGCCGGCGCGACCGCGACGGCACCGGTTGGCTGGCGGGCGAAGGCGTTCAGCTTCGCCTCGCGGTACGCGTCGAGCGATCCGTGCCGGTCCAGGTGGTCCGGCGTGATGTTCAGCAGCACCGCCGCGTCGGGCGCAAACGCGGTCGTGTCCTCCAACTGGAACGAGGACGCCTCGCAGACGACCGTGGCGGCCGGATCCAACGCGCCGACGAGCGACGAGACCGGCGTCCCCACATTCCCCGCGACGGCGACGGGAAGCCCGGCCTCGCGGTGCACGTGGCCGATCCACTCGGTCGTCGTCGTCTTGCCGTTCGTCCCCGTCACGGCGATGAAGTCGTTGGGCAGGAGACGCCAGGCCAGCTCAAGCTCTCCCACCAGCGTGAGCCCACGCGCACGCGCCGCCTCCACGACCGCCGCCGTGTGCGGGACGCCAGGACTCTTGACGACGGTCGCGACGCGATCGAGCAACTGGACGCCAGGGTCATCCAGGTGCACTTCGACGCCTGCCGCCGCAAGCCTCCCGACGTCCGGCCGGCCGGCGTCCACGCCGACCACCTGCTCACCGCGCGCGTGCAGCGTCAGCGCCGCCGCGATCCCGCTGCGGGCGAGCCCGACCACGAGGTACGGGCCTCCGGTCAGCGGCGGGCGAGGAGCGGGCGACACCTAGATGGTTGATTCCACGAGATTCGTGGATGCGACGGGTGCGGTGGACGGATGCTGGGCGACGCGCGGTGTCGAAGCCAATGCCGACGGCATTGGCGAGACGCCGGGTGGCGTCCAGCGCCGCCCAGCGTGCCCGTCGCGCCGCGAGATCGTGGAATCAACCATCTAGCGAATCGACTGCTGGTAGATCGTGAAGCCGACCGCCGCGCACACCGACGCGATGATCCAGAAGCGCAGGATGATCTTCGTCTCCGACCAGCCGCGCATCTCGAAGTGGTGGTGGATCGGCGCCATCAGGAAGACGCGCTTGCGGAACGTCTGGAAGGTGAAGACCTGGATCGCGACCGACAGCGTCTCCAGCACGAAGATCCCGCCGAGGATCACCAGCAGCACCTCCGTCTTCGTCATCACCGCCAGGCCGGCGATCGCGCCCCCGATCCCCAGCGAGCCGGTGTCCCCCATGAAGATGTTCGCCGGGAACGAGTTGAACCACAGGAAGCCGACGCAGCCGCCGATCAGGCAGCCGGCCAGCAGCGTCAGGTCGGTCTGTCCCGTCGTGATGTAGGTGATGCCGACGTAGGCGAGCAGCACGATCGCCGCGCAGCCGGCGGCGAGACCGTCGAGCCCGTCGGTCAGGTTCACGCCCGACGTCGTCCCGGCGACGACGAGGTAGATGAACGCGAGATAGAAGATTCCGCCGCCCCACGAGAGGTCGATCTGCGCGTCGATGATCCGCAGCCGCACCGTCTCCTGCAGGCCGGCGCCTCTCGTCGCCGCGAGCCACAGACCGACCGAGATCGCGATCGTCGCCAGCAGCTTCGTGCGCCCGCGCAGGCCGAGCGAGCGGCGCCGCACGATCTTCGTGTAATCGTCCGCGAAGCCGACCAGCGCGCACGCGATCGCCGCGCCGAACACGCCGACCGCCTGCCACGTCCAGGCGGTCAGGATCAGGAACGGGATCGCGACGGCGGCGAAGATGACGAGCCCGCCCATCGTCGGCGTGCCGGCCTTCGTGTGGTGGCCCTCCGGCCCCTCCTCGCGGATGTGCTGCCCGAACTCGCGCGCGCGGATGAAGGCGATGAACTTCGGGCTCAGGAAGATGCAGATGAGCAGGGACGCGGTCCCCGCGATCAGGACGCGGCCCATCAGCCGCGGGCGGGTCGATCGGCGTCATCCGTGAGCGCCTCGGCCACGACCTCCAGCCCGATCCCGCGCGAGGCCTTCACCAGCACCACATCGCCGGTTCGCACGAGTTTCGGGACGAGCGTCGCCGCCTGCGCGGCGTCGGCGACGACCTGCGTCTCGCGGCCGTCGGACTGGAACGCCTCGGCGGTCGCGCGGCTGCGCTCGCCGACCGCCACGAGCAGATCGACCCCTGCGTCGGCCGCGTGCGCGCCGATCTCCGCATGGAAACGGCCCTCCTCCGGGCCGAGCTCGAGCATGTCGCCGAGCACCGCGACGCGCCGCCCCTCGCCGGCGGTGGCGGCGAGGTCGTCGAGGGCCGCGCGCATGGACATCGGGTTGGCGTTGTAGCAGTCGTCGATGACGGTGACCCCGTTGGGAAGACGCGTCCGCTCGCCGCGCCGTCCGCTGAACGCGACCGTCACCCGGCCGCCCGGTCTGACGCCGATCGCCCGCGCCGCGGCGACCGCCGCGAGCAGGTTGCCGCGCAGGTGCTGCTGGGTGAAGTCGAGCTGGAGTGCGATCCGCTCGCCCTGCGCGTCGAGCTCGACGGTGCCGTCGGGATCCTGGCGCGCGAGCGTCACGTCGCCGCCCGGGCCGAACGTGACGGTGGCGATGTCGTCGCGCCGATGCGGGTCGAGCAGCGGCTCGTTGGCGGGAATGACGGCGGTGCCGTGCGCAGGCAGGTCGGCGATCAGCTCGGCCTTGGCGGCCGCAATCGCCTCGATGCTGCCGAGCAGTTCGAGGTGTGCCGGGCCGATGTTCACGATCACGCCCACGTCGGGCTCGGCGATGCGCGCCAGCTCGGCGATCTGGCCGGCGCCGCGCATGCCCATCTCCAGCACGAGCGCCTCGGTGCCCTCCGGCGCGGCGAGCAGCTCGAGCGGCAGGCCGATATCGGTGTTGAAGTTGCCGCGGGAGACGAACGTGCGGCGGTGGGGCGCGAGCAGCGCGGCGAGGATGTCCTTCGTCGAGGTCTTGCCGGTCGAGCCGGTGATCGCGATGGTGCTGGCGCCGAGCTGGCGCCGCCAGGCGCGGGCGAGCTGCTGGAGCGCGGCGAGCGAGTCCTCGGCGCTGAGGACGACGGCGCCGTCGGCCTGGAGGCCGGCCGCGTGCTGCGGCGCAACCAGCACGCCCCACGCGCCGGTCGCGAGCGCCTGCGCGGCGAAGCGGCCGCCGTCGTGCGTCTCGCCTGGCAGGCCGACGAACAGGTCGCCGGGGGCCAGGTCGCGCGAGTCGATCGTGACGCGCGCGGGTCCGCCGCCGTCCGCTCGGCCGGCGAGCCGCGCTCCGGCCGCCTCGGCGATCCGCTCAGGCGTCCAGGACCTCATCGCGCGAGGACGCTCCTGAGCGCCTCGCGTGCGACCGTCACGTCGTCGAACGGGACCTTCTCCCCGCCCGCAAACTCCTGGCCCTGCTCATGCCCCTTGCCGGCGATCACGACGACGTCGCCCGCCTGCGCCTCGGCGATCGCAGCTTCGATCGCCGCATGACGGTCGACCTCGACCGCGACGCGCGCGCGCAGCTCGGCCGGGATCCCGGCGACGATCTGCTCGACGATCTCCTCCGGCCGCTCCGAGCGCGGGTTGTCAGACGTGACGAGCGTGCGGTCGGCGAGACGGGCGGAGATCTCCCCCATCAGCGGCCGCTTGCCGCGGTCGCGATCGCCGCCGCAGCCGAAGACGCACCACAGCGTGCCGCGCGTCAGCGGGCGGGCGGCGCTCAGGACGTTCTCCAGCGAGTCGGGCGTGTGCGCATAGTCGACCAGCACGGCGAACGGCTGCCCCTCGTCGACCGGCTCGAAGCGCCCCGGCACGCGGCCGGCGTGCGGCAGCGCCGCCGCGATCTGCTCCAACGGGACGCCGAGCGCGCGCACCGCCGCGACCGCGCCCAGCACGTTGAGGACGTTGAAGCGGCCGGGCAGCGGGGTGCTGAGCGCGACGGGCCCCTCCGGGGTGTGCGCGGTGAACGACGAGCCGGCGAAGCCGCTCTCGACGTCGGTCGCGCGGTAGGTCGCGTCGCGGTCGATCGCGAACGTGATCGCCTGCGGCAGCTCCTCCGCGAGCCGCCGCCCGTACGGGTCGTCCACGTTCACGACCGCCGCGCGGAGCCCGTCGCCCTCGAACAGCCGCCGCTTCGCCTGGAAGTAGTCCTCCATCGTCGAGTGGAAGTCGAGGTGGTCTTGCGTGAGGTTCGTGAAGAGGGCGACGGCGAAGCGCGTCCCGGCGGCGCGGCCGAGTCTGAGCGCGTGCGAGGAGACCTCCATCGCGCACGCGACGTCGCCGCCGTCGAGCATCGCGCGGAAGTCGCGCTGCAGATCGATCGCCTCGGCCGTCGTGCGCTCCACCGCGCGCTCCGCGCCGCCGACGAACGACGTGACGGTGCCGAGCAGGCCGGTCTGGCGGCCCGCGGCCTCCAGCAGCGCGCGCACGAGGAAGGCGGTCGTCGTCTTGCCGTTCGTGCCGGTGATCCCGACGACGTCCAACGAGGCGGTCGGGTCGCCGTGGAAGCGGGCCGCGGCCGGGCCCATCGCCGCCCGCACGGACGGCACGACGAGCTCGGGCACGCCGAGCCCCAGCGGCCGCTCCACCACCAGCGCCGCCGCCCCGCGCGCGACCGCGTCGGGCGCGAACTCGTGCCCGTCGCGCGTGAAGCCCGGCACGCAGAAGAACAGCGTCCCCGGCGCGACGCGGCGGTTGTCGTAGGCGAGCGAGGAGATCTCGACATCGCCGCCGGCGCCCATCAGGTCCCGCAGCAGCATCGCGGCCCGAGTCTAGAGACGGCGCCGGCCGCGCCGACTTCGCCCTCGGGGGCTACGACGGTCTGATCCCGAGGTAGGGCAGCGCGAACGCGACGATCTTTTGGAACGCCGGCGCGGCAACCTGGCCGCCGTAGATCGCGCCCTGCGGCTCGTCGACCACGACGGCGACGAGCAGCCGCGGGTTGCTCGCGGGCGCAAAGCCCATGAAGGAGGCGACATAGCGCGTTCTGGAGTACTGGCCGTCGGGATCGACCTTCTGCGCGGTGCCGGTCTTGCCGGCGAGGTCGTAGCCGGCGATGCTCGCCTCCGAGGCGGTGCCGCCGGCCGCCAGCACGCCGCGCAGCATGTCGCGCACGCTCGCGGCCGCCGCCGGCGAGATCACGCGTCTGCCGGGCGCCTCGCGCACCGCTCTGCCGTCGACCGAGCGCACGATCTGCGGCGTGCGCAGGATCCCGCCGTTCGCGATCGCCGCGTAGGCCTCCATCATCTGCATCGGCGTGACCGCCTGGCCCTGCCCGATCGGCAGGTTCGCGATCGAGGAGCCGGAGTATCTGGCGTAGGTCGGGACGATCCCCTGCTCCTCCCCGGGCAGCGCGACGCCGGTTGGTCTGCCGAAGCCGAAGCGGTCGACCCACTGCGCGAAGCGGTGCGCTCTCATCATCAGCGCGATCTGCACGGCGCCGATGTTGCTCGACTGCTTCAGCACGTCGGCGACGGTGAGCGTCTCGCTGCCGTGCGCCTCCGCGTCGTGCAGCGTGCGGTCGGCGACTCTCAGCTCGTAGGGCACGAAGATCGGCGTCTCGGGCGCGACGACATGGTCCGCGAGCGCGCCGGCGACGGTGATCGCCTTGAACGTCGAGCCGGGCTCGTACGTGTAGCCGACGGCGAGGTCCTGTTGCGCGGACGGCGGCGCGCCGCCGGGGTCGTTCGCGTTCACCCGCGGCCAGTTCGCGAGCGCGAGGATCTGGCTCGTCTGCGGGTCCATCACGATCGCGGTCGCGCTTCTAGGCCGGAACACCTGGCCGACGCCGTCCAGCACCGACTCGACCTTGTCCTGCAGGTTCGCGTCGAGCGTCAGCTGAACGTCCTTGCCGGGGATCGTCGGGCGCTCGTCGTCGATCGAGATCGGCTGGCCGAGCGCGTCGCTGACGACGCGGCGGATCCCGTCCTGCCCGCGCAGGATGCGGTCCGAGCCGTACTCGAAGCCGGTGCCGGTGCGCGGCTGGTCGCCGGCGCTGCCGAGCACCTGCGCGGCGAGCCAGTTGCGCGGATACGTGCGGCGCGAGGACGGCGTGAGCGTGATGCCGTCGATCCGCAGCTTGGCGATCTGGTCGGCTCTGGTGGCCGGCAGGCGGCGCGCGAGGTAGACGAAGCCGGACTGCTCGGACAGCTTGCTCAGCACGTCGCTCGCGTCGAGGCCCAGCAGCGGCGCGAGCTTGGCGGCGACCGCGAGCGGTCTTCTGACGAGGTACGGCGTGGCGCTGACGTCGCTCGCCGGCTCCGAGACGGCGAGCACGGCGCCGTTGCGGTCGGTGATCGTGCCGCGCGGCGCGGGCATCGCGATCGTCTGCACCTGCTGCGTCGCGGCAGCGCGCTTGAGCGCAGGCGCGCGCACCGCGCCGAGCCACGTGGCGCGCAGCGTCGCGACGCCGAGCGCGGCGACGAAGACGAGGAAGAGCAGTCCGATGCGGCGGTCGATCAAGCCCGGCACGGCGGCAAGCTAACCCTGCGGGGCGGACGCTCCGCCGGCGGGCACGGTCGCGGGCGGCGGCGTGGCGGTCGCGGTGCCCGTGGCCGGCGTCGTCGTGGCGGTGGCGGGCGCGGTGGTGGCGGGCGTGGTCGCGGTCGTCGTCGGCGTGGTGGCGCTTGTCGGCGTAGCCGTGGCCGGGCCGGTCGTCGCGCTCGCGCCGCTTGTCGCGCTTGCGGGATCCGTCGTCGTCGCGACGGCAGTCTGCGAGGCGGCAAGCTGCGCCGCCGCGGCCGCCGCCGCGTTCGGGTCCGGCACGCGCATCGTCGTCAGCGCCCTGCCGGCGTCGCCGGCGCTCGCGGTCAGGAAGCGCGGCGAGCCCTGCGGCGGCATCACGTAGCCCATCTGCGTCGCCAGCCCGACGATCCGGTCGGTGTCCGAGAGCTGCGAGATCTCCAGCCGCAGCGCCGCGTTGGACTGCTCCAGCTTGGTGCTCTGCTCGACGGCGCGGCCGATGCCGGCGTTCCATCTCAGCAACGTGAGCTGCATCGTCACGATCCCGACAAGCAGCCCGCCGAGCAGGACGATCCAGACGCGGCCGCCGATCAGGCGGTCGAGCAGGCGATGGTCGGGCAGCGTGCGCAGCCACGCGAGCGCGCGCGCGCCGAGCGTGTCGGCGACGGCCGGGCGCCGCGCGGGACGCGGGACCGCGACGGGGCGACGGACCGGTCCGGAAACGCGGCGGGCAGGCCGCGGCGCGACGACGGCACGGCGGGCCGCGGCAGTGGCGGCGGGGGGCGTCATGACCCGGTTCCCTCCTGTCTCGACAGCTTGCGGGCGCCGCGCAGATGCGCGGACTTAGCGCGCGGGTTGTGCGCGACTTCGCCGGGCGTCGGGGCGATCGCGCGGCGCGAGAGCAGCTCGCCCTCGGGCGTGCGACCGCACCCGCAGACGGGCAGGTCCGGCGGGCAGATGCAGCCGCGCGCGCGTTCGGCGAGGAAGCGCTTCACACGCCGGTCCTCGAGCGAGTGGAACGAGATCGCGGCGAGTCTGCCATCGGGCGCCAGCAGCTCCCATGCGAGCGGCAGCGCGCGGTCGAGCTGCTCCAGCTCCTCGTTGACGGCGATGCGGATCGCCTGGAACGTGCGCTTCGCGGGGTGCCCGCCGGCGAACTGCGCCGGTGCCGGGATCGCCGACTTGATCGTCTCCACGAGCGCGTGCGTCGTCTCGATCGGCGCGCGTCTGCGGTCGCGCACGATCGCGCGCGCGATGCGGCCGGCGTAGCGCTCGTCGCCGTACTCGCGCAGCAGGCGCGCCAACCGGCGCTCGTCCCACTCGTTCACCACCTCGGCGGCGCTCAGCTCCTGCGCGGGGTCCATACGCATGTCGAGCGGCGCGTCGTAGGCGTAGGAGAAGCCGCGCTCCCACGTGTCGACCTGCATCGAGGACATGCCGAGGTCCATGTAGACGAGGTCCGCTCTGACGCCCTCCTCGCGCAGCTGCTCGAGGCCGGTCGCGAAGTCGGCGCGGATGAAGCGCGTCGCGCACGGCACCTCCGCGGCCAGCTCGGCGAAGCGCTCCTCGGCGATCGGGTCGCGGTCGATCCCGATCAGCGTTCCGGCCGGGCCGATGCGGTCGGCCACCAGGCGCGCGTGACCGCCGCCGCCGATCGTGCAGTCGACCGCGACGGCGCCGGGCTGCGGGTCGAGCAGCTCGATCAGCTCGCCGGCGAGGACCGGGATGTGAATGGAGACCATGTCAAGCAGTGTGGTCATGGAGCGCGGTCAGCCGGCGGTGTGGAGTCCGGCGGCGATCTCGGAGACGTTCTCGAGCACCTCGCCGTTGTACGCGGCCCAGTTGCCGCGGTCCCAGATCTCGAGGCACTCCCCCGCGCCGACGACGCTCACGTCCTTCGTGAGCTTGCCGCTGTCGAGCAGGAATCTCGGCAGCATCACGCGGCCGGCCCCGTCGAGCTCGGTCGGATGCGAGTTGGCCGTGAAGTGGCGGTTGAGCTTGCGGTACTCGGGCGAGAGCGGGCTGTGCCCGGCGAGCGCGGCGCTCGTCCAGGCGTCGTAGTCCTCGGGCCGCCAGATCGCGACGCAGTCCTCGAGCCCGGCTGCCAGCACTACCCCCTCCGCGAACGCGGCGCGGTAGCGCGTCGGAACGGTGAGGCGGTTCTTGGCGTCGAGCGTGAGGTCGAAGGTGCCGCGGAAGGTCAAGGGTCGCTCGCCTCATCGAGTGAAAAGGCGGACCGGGGTGGCTGGGTGGGAGGAGCCCTGCCACCCCGGTCCGATGGCGCGCAAGCTATCCCACCTTCTCCCACTTTGCAACCCATTTGTCACAGGACATCCCACTTCTGGCGCGAATGGCGCCCCTGAGCGGTCCAAATCGCCCGTATGACGGGGCATCGAGCGGTGGGACGGAGTGGGGCGCTTTCCGTCCGCGCCGCTGCAACCCGGCGTGCATCCGCGCCGCCTGCACGGAGCACTGCACTTCTGCGACTCGTATGGAGTCGCAGAGGAGCAGTGGTGGGGCGCCGTGGGGCGGCCATCGTCGACACTTCCGGCCATGTCCGAGGAGCGCATCGAGCCCGGTCCCTTCTCCGCGCACCTCGGCTTCCGTCTCGTGCGCGTCGACGACGAGGGCGCCGTCGTCGAGGGCGACCCGGCGCCGGAGCACCTCAACGGCGGCGGGATCGTCCACGGCGGCTACCTCAGCGCGCTGCTCGACACGACGACCGGCTGGGCCGTCCATCGGCGGGTGCCGCCCGGCGTCGCCGCCCCGCACGTGCAGATCAGCGTGCAGTTCGTGCGCGCGGCGCTGCCCGGCGCGACGCTCGTCTGCCGCGGGCGCTGCGTCTCGGCGGGGAAGCGGATCGCGTCCGCGGAGGCGGAGATCACGCAGGGCGACCGCCTGATCGCGCGCGCGGTCACGAGCCACGCGGTGCTGACGCCGCCGCCGGCGGGCTAACGGACGGCGGCGGCGCGCAGCGCCTCGCGCGCGTCGGCGGCAAGCTCGCGGACCAGCTCGGTGACCGGCCGGGCCTGCGCGAGCGTGTGGGCTTGGCCGGCCCACAAGTTGATCGCGTCCGCGTCTCCCCGCGTGCGGGCCGCCTTGCGCAGCGGCGCCGTGAGGTGGTGGACCTCCGGGTAGGCGCTCGGCGCCTCGGCGTCGTGCTCGCGCAGGAAGCGGTTGACGATCCCGCGCGCGGTGCGGCCGCTGAAGGCGCGCGTCAGTGCGGTCTCCCCCTCATGCTGCAGCACCTCGCGGTGCGGCGCGCTCGTGCCGGCCTCGGGCGTGAGCATCAGCGCGCTGCCGAGCTGCGCGGCGTTCGCGCCGGCCGCCAACACGGCGGCGATGCCGGCGCCGGTCATGACCCCGCCGCTCGCGATCAGCGGCCGGTCGGTCTCCGCGCGGACGAGTTGCAAGAGCGCGAGCAGTCCGATCGCGCCCGGCGCCACGTCGTCGAAGCCGCCGCGGTGCCCGCCGGCCTCCGTGCCTTGCGCGACGAGCGCGTCGGCGCCGGCGCCGACTGCTTGACGCGCCTCGGCCGCTGTCGTGACCGTCACCCACACGGCGATCCCGTCTTGCTGCAGCGCGGCGATCGTGTCGGGAGGCGGGCAGCCGAACGTGAACGACGCGACGGCCGGTCTGAGGTCGTGAAGCAGAGCGAGCTTCGCGTCGAAGTCGTCGTCGTCGTGGCGCGCGTCGCCGAGCATCGCGCCCTGGCGCTCGGCGTCGCCGATCAGCCGAGCGGCGTAGCGCGCGACCGCGTCGTGGTCCCCCGGGGCCGCCGGCGGCGCGAACACGTTGACGCCGAAGGGCTGGTCGGTCTGTGCTCGCACCGCCGCGACGTCCTCGGCGACCTGGGCGGCCGTCTTGTAGCCGGCGGCGAGGAAGCCGAGCCCGCCCGCAGTGGAGACCGCCGCCGCCAGCGCCGGCGTCGAGGGCCCGCCGGCGAGCGGCGCCTGCACGATCGGGAGCTCGAGCGCGTCGGGCGTGAAGCGGCCCATCTGGTGACCGTAGCGTGTCGCTCAGCCCGTGAAGCTCGCCAGCAGCGCAGCGGCGACGAGCAGCAGGACCGACGGCACGAGCAGCAGCGCGACGACAAGCTGGATCTGCGGCGCCGCCTTCGCAGCCTGCTCGGCGAGCTGGCGAACCTGGGCGGCGCGCGCCTCCGCCGCCTGCGCGGCGAGCGCCTCGGCGAGCGGTGTGCCATGGCGGGCGCCGCGTTCCAACGTGCGCACGAGCGGGACGACGCCCGCGCACGGGCAGCGTTCGATCAGGCCGGCGAGCGCCTTTGCGCGCGGGACGCCGAGCTCGACCTCGACGGCGGCGGTGCGCCACTCGCGCGCGAGCGGACCACGCGCGCGCCGCGCGACCTCGGCGAGCGCGCGGTCGAGCGACAGGCCGGCGCCGAGCGCGACGCGCAGCAGGTCGAGCAGATCCGGCAGCTCTCGCGCCATCGCGGCGCCGCGCCACCGGATGCGGCGGCGCAGCCACAGATCCGGGGCGAGGAACGCGGCGAGCGGGAGCGCGAACGGTGCGAGCAGCCCGAGCCGACCCGGCAGCAGCGAGCCGAGCGGCAGCGCCGCGAGCAGGCCGAGCGCGGCAGCGCCGCCCTGCGCCGCCAGCACGTCGGCGGTCCGCAGGCCCAGCGGCCGGCCGGCCGCTTGGAGGCGTGCATCGAGCCCGTGCGAGACGGCCGGCGCGCCGACGCGCGCGCCGAGACGGGCCAGCAGTGCGAGCGCGGTGGCGGCTGGCCGGCGGCGGCGCCGCCGATCGAGCCGCCGCGGGGCGAGCCGCGCAAGCGCAACGGCGGCAAGCGACGCGGCTGCCCCCGCGAGCGCAGCGGCGGCGCTCATCGCCCGCCCGCCCGCGCGCCAGCGTCGGCGCTCGCACCGGCGGCCCGGCCACGGCCCGGCGCCCCGGCCGCGATCACGGCGCCACCCGCGCCAGCCGGCGGCGCGCCGGATCGCCTGCGGCCCGGCGCCCCCGCCGCGCTCACGCCGCCACCCGCGCCAGCCGGCGGATCGCGAGCAGGCCGAGGAGCTGCAGCACGCCGGCGAACGCGGCGAGCCACAGCGCCAGCGGGTCGCGCGCAACGTGCCCGAGCGCGCCGGGGCTCGCGAGCTCGGCGAGCGCGGCCGCCCCGAGCGGCAGTAGACCCACGACGACGCCGGTGAAGCGCGCCTGCGCCGTGGCGGCGCGCGCGTCGTCGGCGCCGCGCGCCGCCGCCTCCTGCGCCCGCGCCAGCTCGCGCAGCAGGCCGGCAAGGTCGCCGCCGGCGTCGCGCTGGAGCAGGATCGCGGCGGCGAGCGTGTCGTACGCGCGGCTATCGACGCGCGCCTGCAAGGCGCCGAGCGCCTGCTCCAACGGCTGGCCCAGCGCGAGCCCGCGCGCGAGCGCCCGCAGCTCGACGTGCGGGGCACCTTCGACGCTGCGCGCCGCCTCCGCCAGCGCGCGCGAGATCGCGTGGCCGCCCGCGAGCGCGTCCGCGACCGCCCGCGCGACGACCGGCGCCGCGCGCTCCAGTTCGCCGCGCCAACGCCGCCGGCGGGCGCGTAGGTGCGCGCGCAGCGCCCACGGACCCCCGACCGCAGCGCCCGTGCCAGCCGCCGGACCGGCCAGCAGCCAGCCGGCGGCGAGCAGCACGAGCGTCGCGAGCAGCGCGAGCCGGCGCCGCTCCGCCGCGGTCGGCGCGGCGCCGTCACGGCGCGCGAGCAGGAGCGGCGCGAGCAGCCGCCCGAGGGCGCCGCCGCGTACGAGCTGCTCGGCGGCGGCGAGCGCATCCCACAGCGCGAGCACGCCGAGCGCCGCCGCCAGCGCGGCCAGCGGCGCGGAGCTCACGGCGCGTCCTCGCGTGGCGCGACCGACGCACGCAGGCGGCGCCGCGCCGCCTCGAGTCGCGCGAGCGGGTCGGCCGGCGGCGCGTCGCGTCGCGCGGGCGCCGGCGGGCCGTCGGGGCTCAGGCCGGGCGCGGGCGCCGGGTCGGCCGGCGCGGCGCCGTCCTCCAGCCGCGCCAGCAGCTCCGCCGGCAGCGGCAGCCGCCAACGTGCGCGGCCGCCGCGCAGCGCGTACAGCTCGCGCACGCCGATGCCGTCGCGCCCGCGCACGACCTGCGCGACGGCGACCACGCGACGCCGCCCGTCGCGCTCGCGCCGCTGGTGCACGACGAGGTCGATCGCGCCGGCGACCAGCTCGCGCACCGCCGCGTGCGGCAGCGCGACGTCCGCCATCAGCGCGAGCGTCTCAACGCGCCGCAGCGCCTCCGCGGGCGAGCCGGCGTGGACGGTCGAAAGCGAGCCGTCGTGCCCGCTCGACAGCGCGCTCAGCATGTCGAGCGCCTCGCCGCCGCGCACCTCCCCCACGACGATCCGGTCGGGCCGCATCCGCAGCGCGTTGCGCACGAGCCGGCGGATCGTCACCTCGCCGCGTCCCTCCAGCGACGCCGGCCGCGCCTCCAGGCGCACGACGTGCGGCTGGCGCAGGCGCAGCTCGGCGGCGTCCTCGATCGTCACGATCCGCTCGCCCGCTGGGATGAACGACGACAGCGCGCCGAGCGTCGTCGTCTTGCCCGAGCCGGTGCCGCCGCTCACGAGCAGCGTCAGCCGTGCGCGCACGCAGGCGCCCAGGAACGCGCACAGCTCGCGCGAGAGCGTTCCGCACGCGACCAGCTCCTCCGGCGACATGCCGCCCGCGCGGAAGCGGCGGATCGTCAGCAGGGGACCGTCGAGCGCGAGCGGCGGCAGCACGACGTTTACGCGCGAGCCGTCCGCGAGGCGCGCGTCGCACAGCGGCTCGGCCTCGTCGACGCGGCGCCCGAGCGGCGCGAGAATGCGCTCGATCGCGTGCCGCAGCGCCGCCTCGCTGTCGAATGTGACCGGGGTCGGCGCCAGCAGGCCGCGGCGCTCGACCCACACGCGCCCCGGCCCGTTGACCATCACCTCGTCGACGGCGGGGTCAGCCAGCAGCGGCTCCAGCGGGCCAAGGCCGAGCGCGCGCTCGGTCAGGAGCCGTCGCAGCGCGGCGCGCTCGTGCTCGCTCAGCAGCGCCGCCTCGCGCTCGACCAGCGCGGCGACGCGCGCGGCGGCGTCGGCGCCATCCCGCTCCTCCCCCGCCGCGCGCACGAGCCGCTCGCGCAGCTCGTCCGCCAGCCGCTCCAACGCCTCGCTCATGCGGCTCTGAGGAGAATTGGCGACGACTTCGCCCCCACAGGGCGCAAGTCGTGCCAATGTCCGGCCGATGACACGGGTGATGAGCATCGATGCCGCACCGGTGGCCGCCCCCGAGGACGCCGCCGTCGCAATCGCACGGCAGGCGATCCACGACCGCTGGACGCGGGTCGTCGGCTACGCGCTGCTGCTGCGCGAGACCGGCCCCGGCGCGTCCGGCACGAGCGACGACGCGGAGCGCACCGCCACGCGCGTGATCGTCGAGACGTTCACCGGCATCGGCGTCGGCGCGATCGCCGGCGAGCAGCCCGCGCACGTGCACGTCCCGCGGCGCTTCCTGCTGGAGCTGCACGCGCTCGCGCTCCCGCCCGAGCGCGTCGTGCTGGAGGTCGACGACCCGCACCCGAGCGACGACGCGCTGCGCGCAGTCCTCGAACGGCTCGCCACACAGGGCTATCGCATCTCGCTCGTGTGCGACCCGCGCGGGCCCGCGCCGCTGGAGCTGGCGCGCCTGGTCGAGAGCGTCAAGCTCGACGTGCGCGGCCTGACCGAGCCCGAGCTGGCCGAATGCGCGGCCCGCTTCGCGCGCATGGGCCGCACGCTGATCGCCACCGGCGTCGACACGCCCGCGATACGGCAAGGCTGCCTCGCTGCCGGCTTCGACCAGCTCCAGGGCTTCTTCCTCTCGACGCCGGACGAGCTCGTGGCCGGCAGCGCGCCGCCGAGTGCGCGCGTCGGCGAGCTGCGCTCGCTCGCCGGCCTCTACGCGCAGAGCACGTTCGAGGAGCTGGAGGCGACGATCGCACGCGACGTCGGCCTCTCGTTCCGCCTGCTCACCTATCTGAACTCCGCGTACTTCAACTTGCCGCGCCGCGTCGCCTCGGTCAGAGAGGCGCTCGTGCTGCTCGGCATGCAGGCGGTGCGCCGCTGGGCGGCGTTGATCGTCCTCTCCGACGTGAAGGACACGCCGCACGAGCTGACCGTCACCGGCCTCGTGCGCGCGCGCCTGTGCGAGCTGATCGGCGCCGACCTGCCGACCGGCGAGGAGCCGCTGCCGGAGCCCGCCGCGTTCTTCACCGTCGGCTTGTTCTCGATCGTGGACGCGCTCGCGCAGGCGCCGCTCGCGCAAGCGATCGAGCCGCTGCCGCTGACGGAGGAGGCGCGCGCGGCGCTCATCGCGCACCGCGGCCCGACGGGCGACGCACTCGCGGCAGCGCTCGCCTACGAGCGCGGCGAGCTCGACACGGTCGCGCAGCGCGCGCCGGGCGTGCCCGTCGGCGACCGCTACTTGAACGCGGTCGCGTGGGCCGACGCGACGTCGGGCGTGCTGCGCGCGACAACGCGCACGAGCGCCGAGACGACCTCGGGCGAGAACTGAGAGCCGGCACAGGCGCGCATCTCCGCGACCGCATCCGCGACGGAGCGGGCGCGGCGGTACGAGCGGTCGGTTGTCATCGCGTTGAACGCGTCAGCCGCCGCGACGACGGTCGCCTCGCGCGGGATGCGCTCGCCGGCGAGCCCGTCCGGGTAGCCGCCGCCGTCCCAGCGCTCGTGCGAGGCGCGCACGATCAGGCCGACCTCGCGCAGTACGCCGCCGACGCGGTCGAGCATCCGCTGCCCCTCGACCGTGTGCGTCTTCATCAGCGCCCACTCGTCGTCGGTCAACGGGCCCGGCTTGTTGATGATCGAGTCGGGGATCACGATCTTGCCGATGTCGTGCAGCAGCGCCGCCAACTCGACGTTGTGACGCTCGCGCTCGTCGAGCCCCAGCTCGTCGGCGATCTCGAGCGACAGCGCGACGACGCCGCGCGTGTGGTCGCCGCCGGTGTACTCGTCGGCCTCCTCCAGCAGGTCGCCGAGCAGCATCGCGATGCCGCGGTAGGCGCCGCCGAGCTCGAGCGCCTGGTCGAGCCGCTCGTTGCGCTCGCGCGCGAACAGCGTCAGCAGCGCGGCCAGCGGCAGGATCAGCAGGAACGCGTACGGGTGGTGGTCGGACGCGAACGCCGCCGCCAACCCGACCGGCGCGAGCAGCGCGTCGACGACCCACACCCATGTGAGCGCGCGCAGCTGCTCGCGGCCGGGCACGTCGAGCGCGAGCCAGGCGCGCACCGCGTAGACGGTCAGGTCGATCGCGAACTGCGAGGCGAGCGCGAGCAGGTACCACGGCCAGTCGCCCCACTCCGGCGTCGTCGCGCCGGCGAGGACGAGCACGACAGCGGGACCGACGGCATGCCAGGCGTCGCCGGGCAGCATCAGCGCACGGCCCGGATGCAGCGCGCCGCGCGCGTAATCGGGCAGGTTGCCGACGAGCATCCCGGCCAGCACGAGCAGCGGCACGAGCTGCGTCGGCAGCAGGAACAGCATCGGCACGAACGCGAGCTGCGTCGGCACCGTGTGGCCGACGCCGGCGTGGAAGCGCACGCGCGAGAGCACCGCGTAGGTCAGCACGAGCGCGACGGCCGGCGCCGCGTGCAGGCTCATGCCGGAGTCGCCGCGCAGCGCGAGCAGGATCGCCGCGGCGAGGAACGGCACGCCGACCGCCAGCTCGGCGCGGTACTCGTGCCACGTCGGCGGCTCGGCGCGCGCGGGACGGCGGTCTGGCGGCGGCGGGAGCTGCTCGCCAGACTGCTGCCCGGGAGCGGCGGGCGTGTCGAGCGCCTCCACGTCCCCGATCAGCGCGGCCATACGAGCGGAATTCTCTCGCCCGGAATCCAGCCGCCCGGTTGCGCGAACGGCGGGTAAGGGTTGTCGATCGGCGGATGCTCCGGGCAGGTGAGCGACTGCGGATCAGGCAGGCACGGGTTGAACGGCTGCACCCACGTGCCGGTGCCGGTGCGGTCGAGCTCGCTCGCGTTCGAGTAGCCGTCGTGATCGACGTCGTCGGCGCCGTCGGGGAGCCCGTCACCGTCGGTGTCGGGATCGAGCCAGTCGGTTCTCTCGTAGCTCAGCGTGAACGGCTTCTCGTCTCTGTAGACGGCTCTCCACCACTCCGGCGTCATGCGGCCGTGCGCCTCGTCCCAGTTGGTGAGGCCGTCGCCGTCGACGTCCTTCTCGTCGTCGGTCAGGAAGCCGTCGCCGTTCATGTCCTCCCATCTCGTCGCGGGAGTGACTTGCACGGGGCCGCCGGACGTCTGCGTGCCGTCGCTGTAGTTAAGCGGGAAGGTCGAGTTGCCGTACTTGACCCACGCGGCGTGCTCGTCGGCCATCGTCAGGCCGTCGCCGTCGTAGTCGGTGTTCGCGTCGCTCGGATCAAGCGGGTTCGGGTACGGGCGCTTGCCCGGGTACGGCAGCGCGCGCGAGTTGTAGTCGAGCGCGGACTCGTACTCGTAGCCGTCGGGGATGCCGTCGCCGTCGGTGTCGGCGAGACACGGGTCGGTGTGGATCTGCAGCTCGACGCTGTTGATGATCCCGTCGCCGTCGGCGTCCGCGGTCGGTGTGGCCGCGGCGCTCGCGGCCGTGCAGGTGGGCGTGCTTGAGCCGCCGCCGCCTCCGCCGCCGCCGGAGCCGCCGTTCTGGGTCGGCGCCGCAGGCAGCACGAGGGGCGAAAGTCGCAGCGGCGTGAAGTGCGCGCCGAAGCGGTGTGCGAGCACGCGCAGACGGAAGCGCGTCGGGCCCTTCTGGCCATTGTTGCGGCCGATCAGGTAGCGCCCCAGCTTGCTCGTCAACAGCACCGTCATGCGCGTGTGCGTGGCGCTCTGCGCCTTCAGGAAGACGGCGGGCGCGCCGTCGCGCAGGAACACGACGGTGTCTCTCCCTCTGCCGGGGATGAAGTGCCGGCCGACGATCGTGAGAAGCTGGCCGATCTGCAGTCTCAGCGGCTTGACGCTCTTGATCGTCGGCAGCGGCGCCGCCGGCGACACGGTCGCCGCCCGCGCATGCAGCGCCGGCGCGTGTGCAGCCGCGCTCAGCGCGGGTGCGGCGAGGAGGCAGCAAGCCGCCAGGACAGCGATGTGAAGGCGTCGGAACATGCGCTCGACGCAAGGATCGGCCGTTGGAGCCAATCCCTTGAGCGCTGCAGGTCAGCGCAGCCGCGCGTCGACCGACAGGCGCGCCGTGGCGCCCGCGTGATCGCCCGGTGCGCGGACGAGCAACCGCACGTCGCGCGCGAACGCCTGCGTCGCGGCGAGGTAGACCGCATCGCGCACGCGGACGCGCAGCGAGGCGGCGACGCGCGGGCCGCCGGCGGACGCTGAATCGCCGGCGTCGGCAGGCGCCCGCCGGGCGGCCAGCACCTCGACGTCCTGCAGCGCGAGCACCGTCGCGCCGGCGCGTGCGCCGTCGCCCTCGCGCGTGACGAGCACGTCCACGCGCGCGCCGGGCACGACCGCGCGCGGGTCGCCGTGCGCGACCACCTCGGCGACGCGCTCGCCGGGCGCGAGCGCCGTCTCCGGGACGGCAGCGGCGGTGGCGCTGCGCAGCACCGACGCCGTCAGGACCGAGCCGGCCGGCAGCGCGACCGCCGTGCGCGCGCCGGCCAGCGCCGCCGCGCTCGCGACCGCGTCGGGCGGCGCGTAGCGGCGCGGCAGCGTCCGCAGCAGCGGCCGCGCGCTCGCCGGCGCGGCGCCGGCGGACACGGGCGCCTGCGTGACGAGCACGCGCACGTCCGGCCCCAGCGCCCGCCGCAGCGCGGCCTCGCGGCGGTGGACGCTCGCCGCCGCAAGCGCGCCCAACAGCAGCGCGAGCGCGAGCAGCAGGAGCGCGCGGCGCCGGGGCGTCACGCCGCGCGCTCCACAGCGCCGGATGCCGGCGTCCGCCTCATTCGCGCGGCGGGAGCGGCAGTTCCAGCACGAGCCGTGCGCCGCGCTCGCTCGGCGCCGCCGCCAACCGCCCGCCGAAGCGCGCAGCAACATCGGTGGCGTGCGCGAGGCCGTGCCCACGCAGGCCGCGCGGCTGACGGGCGAGCGCGGTGACCGGCGCCGGCAGGCCGGGGCCGTTGTCGAGCACCTCGATCCGGACCGTGTGGCGGCTCGCGCGCGCCCGCAGCAGCACGTCGCCGCCGCCGTGCTCGATCGCATTCGCGAGCAGGTTGCCGCACGCCTGCGCGAGCCGCGTGCGATCTCCGCGCAGGAGCACGCCCTGCGGCGGTGGCTCCAACCGCAGCCGTCCGCCGGCGGCCCACGCCTCGCCGCGATGCGCGACCGCCGCATCGGCCAGCAGCGGCGCGAGCTCGAACGTCTCCGAGCGATCCCCGGCGCGCGCGCCGCGCCGGGCGGCGCTGAGGTCGGCGAGCGCGAGGCCGGCGCGATCGAGCTCGGTGTCGATCGCGGACAGCGGACCCCGCGGCAGCTCGCCGGCCGCGGCGTCGGCTGCCAGCCGCACGGCCAGCCGCGCCGCCGTGAGCGGGCCGCGCAGCTCGTGGCAGGCGCGTGCCACCAGCTCCATCCGCCGCGCCAGCGCGAAGCGCCACGCGGCGCCGACGCCGAGCGCCGTCAGCCAGCCGCCGATCGTCACCGGGGTGCTCATCGCCGGCCCTTCGCCGCGGCGCCGGCGGGCGCGACCGGCTGCTCTGCGAGCGGCCCGTCGACCAGCCGGTAGCCGACGCCCCACACGTTCACGAGGTAGCGATCGCCGTCGCGCGCGAGTTTCTGCCGCAGCCGGCAGGCGTGCGAGTCGAGCGTGCGCGTGGAGCTGTTGGCGCGAAAGCCCCACAGGCTGCGCAGCAATTCGTCCTTCGAGTGCACTCTCGTGGGGTCCATCGCGAGCGTGCGCAGCAGCGCGAACTCCTTCTGCGAGAGCGTGAGGCGGCGGCCGTTCAGCAGCGCCGTGCGCGCGGCCGGGTCGATCTCGAGGCCGCCGACGCGCAGTCTTCCGTGCCGCACGCTGCGCTCGCTGCGGCGCAGCAGCGCCGTCACGCGGGCGCGCAGCTCGCTGTACGAGAAGGGTTTCCCAAGCACATCGTCGGCGCCGCGCTCGAACGTGCGCAGGCGGTGCAGCTCGCCGACGCGGCCGCTCAGCACGAGCAGCGGCAGGAACGGGTCGACGCGCGTCGCGACGCCGTCGGAGCGGCGCACCTGCTGGAGCAGCTCGAGGCCGTCGCGATCGGGCAGCGTCAGGTCGACGATCGCGAGGTCCGGATAGCGCGTCTCCATCATGCGCAGCGCCTCGCGGGCGCTGCCGGCGCCGATCGGCTCGAAGCCGTCGGCGGCCAGGTTGTCGGCGAGGAACGTCCGCGTGTGGCGATCGTCCTCCACGATGAGGATGGTGGGGCGTGGTTCGTTCATGGCCGCCCTGAGTGGCGGCACGCGCGCAATTCGCCCCCGTCGCAACCGCTCTGCGCAGTTCCGTTGCAGTCGCGCTGCAAGTTCACGTGCAACCCATCCGCGGATGGAGGAGTCGCGCATATGATGCCGACGCCCACGGACCGGGACGCCTTCATTCATGCTGAACCAACGCGGAAACTACAGCTCCGGTGACGACTTCGTCCTGGAGTACGGCGAGCTTCGCTTCACCTTCAACGAACGCGACTTCGCCGAGCGCTGCGAGCAGGCCGCTCGCAAGCTCGGCTTCGTCGGCGGACGGCTCGAAGACGAGGAGGCGGAGGACCTCGTCAACCTCGTCGTCAACGGCGAGGTGCACGACCCCGCCTCCGCGCTCGGGGAGCACGTCAACGACTGCTGGCCGGAGCTCGTCGGCCCCTCCGAGCGCTCGCTCGTGCACTGGCTGCGGCGGCTGATCTTCCGCAGCGCGTGGCTCGACCAGCGCGTCAAGGAAGGCGAGCTCGACGTCGCCTTCGACGAGCAGACGCACACCTTCTCCTACGTGCAGCCCGACCGCGACAACGAGCCGATCGAGCTCGCGCCGGAACCGTCGTGGGGCCGGGTCGCGTACCGCTCTCCGGCGCGCTGACGGCGACGCAAAGCGCGCCGCCGCCAGCGTGCGCAGTTAGCCGGCCTGCTCGCGCACGGCCTCCGCGATCGCCTGCGCGCCCGCCTCGCCGACCAGCAGCTCCGGCCGCAGCGTGCGGCTCGCGAGCAGGTTGACCGCCGGGAAGCGGCGCTCGCCCGCCAGCGCCATGTCGAGCGCGACGAGCGTCGTCTCGCCGCCGAGCGGTCCGGCGGCCGTCGCGACGACCGTCAGCGAGCCGCCGTCCGGGATGCGGCGGGCGGCCGCGAGCGCCTTGCGCGCCGCCGCGAGCGGGACGGCCGCGAGCGAGTCGATCAGCACGACGGCGTGGCCGCCGCGCGCCGCAACCCGCTTACCGGTCTCGATCGCGCGCTCGACCGCCTGGCCCTGGGCGTCGGACGAGGCGGCAAAGCTGAGCGCCGCCGCCAGCTCGACGCCGGACGGCGCGTTCGCCTTCCACTCGGCGATCTCCTCCGGGCGCGCGCCGGCCAGCACGACACTCGTCTCCAACCCCTCGCCGAGCGCGGCCAGCGCCTGCGTGATGCGGCGCAGCGTCTCGCTCTTGCCGGTGTGCGGGCCGCCAGCGATCGTGACGCGCGAGCCGCGGCCGAACGGCGTGAGGAACTCGACGACCTGGATCGTCTCGTCGTCGCCGCCGAACGCGAAGCGCTCGGTCGGGAACGCGGCCGGCAGCTCGTCGAAGCGCACGCCGTCCGAGACCTCGTCGGCCGGGCGGCCGTTGATCGTGTCGACGCGCACGAGCGACGGGTAACGCTCCGAGCGGCGCGGCGGGCGCAGCGGGCCGCCGACGCGGTCGCCGTCGACCAGCTCGCAGCGGCGCACCTGCGCCGCCGAGACGTAGACGTCGTCGTCGCTCGGCGTGCCGTCCTTGCCGAGGCGCAGGAAGCCGGAGCCGTTCTCAGCCAGCTCGACGACGCCCTCGACGGAGCGCTCGCCGCCCTCGCGGTCCGCGCCGCGCTCGCGCGCGGGCTTGGCGCGCTCAGGGCGCTCGCGGTCGCGCTCGCGGCGCGCCGGGCGCTCCTCGGCCATGGGCTCCGCCTTCGCGCGCGGTGCGGGCTTCGCCGGCTCCTCGCGCTCGTCCTCCTCGCGATCGCGGTCGCGCGCGCGGCCGCGGCCGCCGCGGCGGCGGCGCGGGCGCGCCGGGCCGTCCTCCTCAGACGCCGCCGCGCCGTCAGCAGCGGCCGTGCCGCCCTGGCGCGCGACGATGGCGTCGATCAGCTCCTCCTTGCGCAGACGGCGGAAACCGTCGATGCCGAGCTCCGAGGCGATCGCGTGCAGATCGGCGAGCGGGCTGTCCGCCAGCGCGGAGCGTTCGAGTACGGGCATGGTCCTCCTGTCGGATGTGGAATCGGTGGGCTCCGGCCGCGTTGGCGTCAGCGGCCGGCGATTGCTGCGAGCTCGGTATTCGGGCTCGGCGCGGAGAACCCTAGCTGACCTGTTCCCGGCGCAGCGCTTCCGCCAGCCGCGCATCGGCGGCCAGCTCGCGGCGGCCGGCGAGCACGTCGCGCACCGCGATGAAGTCGGCCGCGGCGGCGATGTCGTGCAGGCGGAAGACGTGACCGCCGGCGTCGAGCCCCCACGCGAGCGCCGCGAGCGTGCCGGCAGCCCGCTCGCGCGGGGCGCGGCCGGTGATCGCGCCGATGAAGTCCTTGCGCGAGAGCGCCATCAGCAGCGGCCGCCCGAGCGCGTGGAGGTCGTCGAGGCGGCGCAGCGTCTCCACCGTCTGCGCCGGCGTCTTGCCGAAGTCCGGGCCGGGATCGAGGATCAGCTGCTCCGCCGCGACGCCGCGCTCGGCCGCAAGCGCGATCCGCTCGCGCAGGAACGCGACGACGTCCTGCGCCATGCGGCCGTCGTAGGAGGGGTCCAACAGTTTCTGCTTCGGCGCGGCGCGCGTGTGCATCAGCACGAGCGCGGCGCCGGTCGCGGCGCACACGTCGGCCAGCTCGGGGTCGCGCAGACCGCTGACGTCGTTGACGATGCAGGCGCCGGCGGCGATCGCCGCGGCCGCGACAGCCGGCTTGTACGTGTCGACCGAGACGACCGCGCCCAGCTCGCCCGCGATCCGCTCAATCACCGGCACGACGCGCGCGATCTCCTCCCGCGGGTTGACGGCCGGCCGGTTCGTCACGCCGGACTCCCCCCCGACGTCGATCACGTCCGCGCCGGCGTCGAGCAGCTCTGCCGCGAGCGCGACGCGCTGCTCGAGCGTGCGGTGCACGCCGCCGTCGGAGAACGAGTCGGGCGTCGCGTTGACGATCCCCATCAACCACGGTCGCTCGCCGAGCGCGAGCGTGCGCTCGCCGGCGCGGACAGTCAGCTGCGGGGCGCCGGCGTCGGTCATGCCTGCTGGCGAGCCTAGCGCTTGCGTCTGCGGTGCGATCTTCTGGCCGGCTTGGCGATCTTCAGCCGCAGGCGGAACGTCGATCTGTTGCCGGCGCGGTCGACAACCCGCACCAGCAGCACGTAGCGGCCCGGTCTCGCGTAAGCGTGCCGGGCGCCGTGTTGGATCAGCTCGAGCGGCGTGCGATCGCCCCAGCTCACGGTGATCTGTCGCACGCCCGAGGTCAGCACGCCGGGGGTCTGCTGCGCCGTGCCGGTCGGCGTGTCGATCGCGCGGACCGTCAGGCGCAGCGTCGCCTGCGCCTTGCGGGCGCCGGTGAGGCGCGCGTCGACGAACGGGGCGATCGAGTCGACCTTGAAGCTCGACGGCGGCGCCGCGTACTGCTGGCCGCGATGGTCGAGCGCGATCACCTGCCACGTGTGCGCCCCCTGCGCAAGCGGCGCGGCCGGCCGGAAGCTACGGCGGCCCGTGACGCCCGCCTCGACGCCGTCGATCAGCACTCTGAAGTAGCGGCCCCACGTCTCGCGCGAGGTCGTCCACGAGAGCGTCGGCTGGGCGGTCGCGACGAAGCCGAGGATGCGCTTGACGGCGAAGCGGCCGGGCGGCTGGTCGACCGTCGCGACGGCGATCGCGCTCCCCTGGCCGGGCACCGCCTGGACGTAGGCGACGGCGACGTCGCCGGCATCGTCGCCCGCCGCGAGCAGTCCGTCGGCGGCGTCCGTCGGACCGAGGTCGCCGCGCGAGATGACCTGCTCGCTCTGGAAGTCACTGCCGTCGCGGTAGCGGGCGTGGATCTCCGGGGCGCCGCCCGCCGGCGTCACCTGCCAGGCGATCAGCATCTTGCGCGCGGTCGCGGCCGCCGGCACGGCGTAGCCCGGCGCGGTGTTGGCGACGAGCGAGTCGATCGGCAGCAGCGGCGGCGAGGGCTCGATGTCGAACATCAGTTGCAGGGCGCTCGTCGCGTTCGTCGCCAGATTGCCCGCGACGGCGAGACCCTGACCGGTTCCGACGGTCGCGATGTGCGGCGCGCTGCTGTCCTGGCCGGAACCGAGCGGCGCGCCGTCGATCGCGTACGCCGTCTCGAAGCGGGAGCCGCGCAAGCGGCGGAAGACGGGCCGCATGCGAACGTTGCCGCCGCCGAGGTCGAACGCGGCGCGCAGCGCGACGCCGGTGAAGCTGTCGTCGTCCTGCGTGCTGACGACGGGCAGGTCGGCGGAGGCCGCCTGGACGCCCTCGAGCGTCAAGCCGGCCAGCGCGTCGACGGCGACGACGCTCGGGCGCGTGCCCTGAAGGCGGCGTGCGAACACGTGGCCCGCCTCGCCCCACACGACGATCCCAACCCCGTCGGCCGAGGCCGCCACTCTCGGGCGTGCGGTGCCGGCACCGGCGTCGTCGCCGGCATTCGCGTCGAGCGGGGGGCCGACGACGGCCCACGGGCCCGCGTCGCGCGCGTACGCGCCGCGCACGTCGTGTCCGCCCGCGCCGGGAGCGGTGAAGGTGGCGTAGGCCTTGCCGTTGACGCTGAGGTCGACGGCCGGGTCGGACGCGCCGGTCCCGCTCCACAGCGTCTGACGGGTCCAGCCGCTGCCGGCGTCCGCGTGCGTGGAGGCGTAGACATTGCCGCCGTTGACGAACACGACGAGCACGCGCCCGCCGTCGCCGGCTGCGACCGCCGCCTGCGTCGCCTCGCTGCCAAGGTCAGCGTCGAGCCGCTCGGGGCTACTCCACACGCCGTTGACGAGGCGGTTGACGAACACGTGCGGGACGCCGCCGTCGTCCATCGTGTAGACGAACGCGCCGGTCCCATCGGGAGCGAGATCGATCCCTTGCAACTGGTGGAGCGCAGGGGTCGGGCCGACGACCGGGTCGCCGACGAAGAGGCCGGCGCGCGCAGGCGCGGACGCGAGCGCCGTGAGCAGCAGCAGGGCGGCCAAGAGCGCAAGCGCGGCGTGCAGCCCGCGGGGTGCGGGGCGGACGGAGCGTCGGAGTGCGAGGGGTGGGCGGAGCGCGAGCGAGGGACGAGGCATGGCGAACGGCGCCGGGCGCGGCATCGCGTGTTCCAACCGGCCCGCGGCGCGAAAGTTACGGCATGCGCGAGACGCCTTGCCGCCGGCGGCGGCCGTTGGGGCGGTGGCGAGGAGGAGGGTGGCGATCGGGGTCGGCCTCCTCGACCCCGTTCACCTTCCCCCCTCGATTCCCGACACGACGCGGACGCACGACTCCCTGCATGCCGATGAGCAAACCCCCCGGTTGCCTCGGCAGCGACGGTGCTCCTGACGTCCGCACGACCCTCCCATGCGCAGCCGCCGCAGGGAAAGCCGTTTGGTAAGAACGCTGACGTTCAGAGGTGCGAGAGCTGCTCGGATGCGCGGTTAGAGCGCGCCGAGCTCGGTGGTGATGTCGGCGACGCTGGCTTTGGCGTCGCCGAAGAGCATGGCGGTCTTGGGGTCGTAGAAGAGGGGGTTGTCGATCCCCGCAAAGCCGCTGTTCATG